>Ga0307517_10002269_pt1 | contig 31002 bp, 23 predicted proteins | sample 23_EM_MG_FD_194515 | JGI IMG/M metagenome (GOLD analysis project Ga0307517, IMG submission 194515) | Populus trichocarpa ectomycorrhiza microbial communities from riparian zone in the Pacific Northwest, United States - 23_EM | ecosystem: Host-associated > Plants > Roots > Unclassified | place... | reverse complement strand
GCTTCACTTGATACTCTGTTGATGTACTCTTGAGGTTTTCAGAGGAGACAGTCTCAGCTTCATCAGTTATTTCTTCAATTATCACTCCTATCAAACAAATAGAAATCAATTGTCAATTGAGAATTTGAAAGTGGAACCTGCAACTTTTAGGTGTGTCAAGAAAAAATAAAGGAAAATAACATACCCCTTGGTGCATGATGGCCACCTTCTCGAGCCAATGTTTCCTCAGCACTCCTGTATTAGCAATTAACGTTACAATCAACATGTTGTATTAAATACTAGCACCATTATTTACTTTTTGTTGGAAATTCTAACACCTTATATACAACACAGAGGAAGGTCAGAAGATTTGGAAATTCCTAAACATCAATCAGAGGACAAGAAACTTAAAAGTGAACTACTGAGGACATGGCATCGAGAATACAAAAGCTAAAGCTAAAAACTCCACAGAAAAGACTCCAAACTCTTTAACAGTACATATACCATATGGGAAGTAAATATCAAACTGTACAACTTCCAGCCCAGCCAATGGTCTAAGAATTCCAGATGAAATAATACCTTAGAATGTCTGCAATAGTTTCCTCATCCGGGGAAACTTCATGTGCTTTTCTAAGATCAGATACAGCATCCTAACATGTACCAGGGAGTCATTAGATATCTTATCAAACAATAAACAGCGAAATCCTACAACCACTACTACCATTTGCAAGCTATGCACAAACAAACTTACTTCCAGTTGTCCTAGTTCCCTGTAAGCTTGACCCCTTCTATAAAGAGCTTTAACATTATTGGCATCATATCCCAAAACCTGAAGTGATACAGTAATCCAATGAGAAAGAAGAAAGACTCACACAAAAACAAAATGATTTGCAAGCAAAGGAACAAACCCTATTCATATCAACAATTTATATTAAAAGTATAATTATTACTATCTGTTCTCTATGTAAACTGAATTTGTTAGTGGATTGTTGTACCTCTGAGCCCTCTTTTATGCATTCATTGTACTGCTTTGTTTTCAAGTAGCAAGACATTAAATTAAGAGAGCATGCTAACCAAAGTGTTCTGCCTTTGGAGGATGTAATTCCTTTTAGATTTTGCTTTGCCTAAGAAATAAGGGAGGAAAAGAATTTCATCAGTTCAAAATCCAAAAGACATGCCAACTAGAAGAGCTGATACTTATAAAATAAGAAAGATAAAGATGCAGCACTTACAAGCAAATATTTCTGCAAAGCATCATTGAACTTTCCCTGGCTATGCAGCTCATTACCCTGCCAAAGGAGATTCAATTACATCAGTAAAATAAACACAAAAACAGCTTCATCTTCAATAGCAAAATCAGCACTAGTTACCCTTCTGCATTTACACTAGTAAGTACATTAACCACTACATAAAACACAATATGCACACAAACAGCAAATCATCTGATTTATGATTTAAATTTACCTGTTTCTTCAACATCTGTGCCGCGTTTATTTCATATGTTGTCTGTGCATCAGCTCGAGCACGCATAGCAGCAATCTCTTCAGGTGATGCATTCATCATTTTCTCACCAATCTCCGCCATCTCTTCAGGGCGCGTGTGCTTCAACTGTTCTGCTGCCTGTTTCAAGTCATCAGGCTTCATATTCTTCATACTTTCAGATGCCATTCTCACCAACTCAGGATTAGACATTACCTGCAATCAAAACCAATACGACCAGAGATGTAAACAACACCAGATAAACCGGTAACCAGTTTCTAGTGATCTATTACACAAACTCAGTTCAGGTTATATGTTTAAACAGAACCACAGCACTACAATCTATTCATCTTGAGTGCTTAATGACCCATTAATGAACAGTTATTTCCATCTAAGTCAACGCCCCGAATCAAAGAATTAAACTTGCAGTATCCAAAGACTAAAATCTTCACTGATTCAAAGAAAGCAAAGAAAAACAAATAAAACCCATAATTTAAAATCAACAAAAAATCACAAACACAAAATTAACAGCCAAGATTCATGCTTTCCATGCTAAAACAATCACCAAAACAAAATTCATAAAGAAAAAGCAGTTCCCCTCAAAATTGAACTAAACTACACGTCAATCCATTCAAATAAAAACAAACCCACATCAAAATTATCCTTAGAACAACAAAAACAAACGAACCTGTTGTTGGATCCTGGCGAAATCCGCGGGCGTCATTCGACTCATTTGTTCCTGAGCAATTTTTATCAGCTCGGGATCCATCATTCCATTAAACATCTTCAACTCTCTTTCTCTCTGTCAACTTATGCTTAAACAGATCAAAAAGAACCGGAGAACAAAAACTAGAAGAACAAGAATATAGGCAAGGAAAAGAAGCTTTTTAAGAGAGCTGTTAATTAGAGAGAGAGAGGAATTTTCCAAAATTTAAAGTAGTGTTTAACATTATGTTTCGGAAATATTTTAAATTTTTTTTAAAGCTTTTTCATTTTTTTATTTTAAATTAATATTTTTTTAATACATTAATATTAAAAATAATTTTTAAAACCTAAAATTTCCCAACACTTTTTAAGTAAATTTGTTATTGGATTCATGTTTGTTTGTTTGTTTTTTTTTTTTTTTGTTTAATGTTTTGGATTTTGGAATGGCAAAGCCTCTTCGGAAGCCGACCAAAGCAGAATTGAATTCGAATCGTGAACCCTAATATATATAGTGACTAGCGAATAAGTCCTTGATCTTTATGATCTTTCTAATTGTCCCCTTTCCAGGTTTTCCCTTGTTTAATTAGGTCATCTATATCTCATTTTAAATTAATTATAAGAACCTAAGTATTGTATCCAATACGGTATACATGCTAGATATATGTTAGTATTGCATCAATCATTAAAAAATCATTGTTATACTATATTATAATATTTTATTTCAGGTTTGGGATTAAAAATAAGCATAGATTAAATTTCTCTTTGTTAATGCACGGAATAAATTGTATTTACTATTTTTTTAGTTTGATTTTTGTATAAATAAACACATTTACTATGATTGACTTGATAAATATAATTTTTTTATTTCATTTGAATTATTTTTCAAGTGAAATAAATAATAAAAAATCTCATATGTATGCACGAACAAATCGTCTTTTAATAGACTTCATCTTATAATAGTTTTTACACACATATACTTATACAGTCACAATAATAATAATAATAAAAGTTCTATTTACACCTTCTCTGCATCATGTACTCTAAAATGCAATAGTATAATATTTTAAATTTATAAAAGTAAGTTTAATAAACTGAATTTTCTAGCAAGGAATGAACTTGTTAGACCAGCAAAAGTAAAGGAGTAATTACTAAGATTTTATTGGTTAAGGATAATTAAACAATATATAGTTATATAAGTCATAAATTATAATAATTTTCACCTTGATAAATATCCATCCCTTAAAAGAAAAGTAAAATAACCATAACTTGAAACTATACATGATACATTAAGTTCAAGCAATGCTTGAACTTATTTATGGTAATAAACTTTATCAACATGTCTATTGTATTTTTAGAAATGTGAACTTTATCAAGTATTAGTTTATTAAAAAAACAATTCCTCGATCCTATAAAACCTCACATCTATGTGTTTGGTCCTTGCATGATACACCTGGTTCTTTGCCAAGTAAATGACACTTTGACTGTCACAACGCAACTGAACTTCACCTTACTGAATACCCAGTTCTTTGATTAAACCTATAGGCCATAAGGCTTTTTTAGTAGCCTTAGCCACTGTTATATATTCCGACTCAGTAGTAGATAGTGCAAGTAGAGACTAAACCATAAACCTCCAACAAATAGCTCCTCATATGGTAAACCTTTGCTTTAAGCTTCGACCTTTCCTCACTAAACACATGTATAAAGGCTGAAAATCCAAATACTCTGAAAATAGAGTAATCTACTGGACTGCATATCCCTACCTCTTATGTTACTTTCTCATTTAATAATGCCTTAGGTGATTAGTTAATCAAGAAACATGTCATATTCATTAAGATACATTGTTTTTTTTAGTTATAGATCTGTTCATCCTTCCTGCTACACAATTATATTGTGTCGTCTTACATACTGTGAAGTGTATTTTTATCCCATGTTGCTCACACAACTCCATGAACTTTGAATATGTGTACTCAATATCATTATTTGATCTGAGACAGTTGATCTTACTCCCTGTTTGGTTTCTACTCCACCTTCTCACACCTTGAATTTGGCAAACGTTTTTGATTTGTATCTCATGAAGTACACTTAAACCTTTCGTGAATAGTTATCAATTAAAATCATAAAATACATATATCATCACCGTGATGCTACCCTTACTAAACCCCAAACATCTGTATGAACATACAAAAAAATCCCCTATGTCTTGTGTGTGGTTGTCTTGAAATGCATTTTATTATGTTTTTCAAGAACAAAATATCTGTAAAAATCAAGCTTACATGTTCTGACACCCTTCAATATATTTTTCTTATAAAGCTCCATCATCCCACGCTCACCCATATGACCTAATCACATATGCCATAAAATTGTGTTATCTTACTCAAATTCTACAATTGCAACCCTACCTACAACTATGGTACCTAGTAGTCTATAAATATTTCCTAGCAATATGTGTCCCTTTATCACTATCATAACACCTTTACTAACTTTCAATACTCCACCTTCATACTTCAAATTGAACCCATTATAGTTTAAAGTGCCTAATAAAATCAAATTCTTCCTCAAATTTGATATATATTTAACTTCACACGATATTCTAACAACATCATCAAATATTATAATTTTCATATTCCTTATTCCAACAACTTTGCATGGATCATTGTTACCTATTAGAATAGAACTATAATTAACTAACTTGTAGGTGTCTAACCAATTCTTATTGGGTGTTATGTGATAATAGCATGTCGAATATCCAATATCCAAGAATTTATGAGATGATCTAAACTATATGAAATAAAAAAACATATCTCTGTCATTGCTTTCTAAGTCTTCTTCCATTACATTTGCAGACTTTGACGGATCCTTTTTGTGCTTTATACCCTTTCTCTTTTTGGATTTTGACTAAGCTTTATTGTTTCTCGATTCGCTTCGAGACTTATTTCTACCATGCTCCTGATTACTCTTCTTCACCAACCCTTCACCTTGTGAATTTTCAGTACTGATTTTCTTCCTCAAATTAAAGCCTAATAGGGCACTTATAATCTCTTCCAATTGAAGTGTTTCTTTTCGCCACATTAGAGTTGTAACTAAATTTTCATACATGAGAGAAATAGATAGAGAATTTAGTAATATCAATGCCTTGCGTTCATCATCAAATTTCACATCAATTTTTTTATATCACTGATGATCTGATTGAACCATAGTTATCAAACCCGGCCTGGGGGTCGGGTCCCGGGTTTCATAGGTTAACTCGAGTCAACCCGAGAAAATTTTTTAAAAAATATTTAAATTTTTAATATTTCATATGAAAAAATAAAAAAAAATCCATATAAATATAGACTATACATGTTGTAAATAATGAAGTTTCAAAGAATATTTTTTAAAAAAATTTATCCTACATTGAAAAGATACTATGTTATGCTTTTAAGTTGAAGTATTTAAATCAAAATTTTTTTTTATTTCACATTGAAAAAACATAACTTTTTTCTTATGAACATAAAGTATATATACTAAAGGGCTTTAAATCCCACATTGAAAAGATATTATGTTATCGTTTTAAGTTGAAGTATTTAAACCAAAAAGTTTTTTATCCCACATTGAAAAAATATAACTTTTTTCTTGTGAACATAGAGTATATATACGAAAGGGCTTCAGATCTCACATTGAAAAAATAACTTTTTTCTTGGAAAAATAGAGTATATATATACTAAAGGGTTTCAAATTCCACATTGAAAATACATAACTTTTTTCTTGTGAACATAAAGTATATATACGAAAGGGTTTCAAATCTCACTTTGAAAAAATAACTTTTTTCTTGGAAACATAGAGTATATATATTAAAGGATTTCAAATCTCACATTGAAAAAATAAAACACTTTTCTAATATTTATATAGTGAACTTTAAAAAGTGTTAATAACTAACTAAAAAAAGGATGAAAAAAGAGGAGTATAGGAGAAAAACCACATTTGAAAAAAAAAACTCGTGTCTTAGCCGAGTTCGCCCGAGTCATAGGTCGACCAAGTTTGGCTGGGTTGTTGCACTGACCGGTCTTTTGACAAACCCGGACCGGTCCAGCCACCAGGTCGACCCGCCGGGCCGGTCCGGTTTAATAACAATGGATTGAACACATTGATACTCTGATTCAAATATATGCCCTCTGACATCTTAAGACCAGATTGTTTCTGGTTAAGATAAAGTTTGTTTGTCAACGACTTAGACATATACTGACTTTCAAGTTTTGCTCAAAAACCGTCGCTGATGATTCTTTATCCATGACGTGATACATAACATCATTATCTAGACAAATCCTAATAGTTGTCATAACCCTCGCTTCCAGTTCCTACCAATCTATGTCATTAATACCTTTCAGTTGCTTAGGTATAACGCCTTTACCATGCCCTGTTATACCAACAGATCATTCACCCTTCTCTGTTAGGCTTTGATACCGATTATTGTGAAATTTACAACAATAATGATGAATATTACATAAGAGAGAAAACAAGAAAAACACACTAATTTAACGTGGTTTTACAATGGACCTATATTCATAAGAGTAATGAGCTTTATTTCACATTTTGTCAAGTTAGGATTACATAATGTGTATTTATAATAGACCCTAGCCATCCTAGGTGTATTAGTAATTTTCAATAATACCCATAACTTATCAATTGTATGTGACAATAAAATAATACTTTACATCTAAGAAAATGTAGATGTTGTCGTCCCACTTCAATATCTATTTATGAGCCATAAATTACAACATAAGTACTTTTTAATATTCTTTTGTAGAGTTTTGGATAAGTGTATAAATTGGAGAAAAAACCCATTTCCTTGCAAAAACAAGTTGTGTGTGTTAGAGATTAGAATGTTCTAATGTTCTGCTCAACAAATTGTCATTGTTGTCACGTGCACAGTGTCGAACGATGAAGATGCCTCCTGGAATTGAAGGGGTTTTGGGTTCAATTATAAACTCATGATTTGAGGGAGTTGTCACCTAGTATCATGGTCACTAGAAAACCTATTGTTTGTGAGAGCCTGGGTAAGAGGACTAGTTATGAAAAAGGAAGATCCATCACCTCGGTGCACCTTACCTAAGGTAAGTTGCATTGTTGATTAACTGTTTTTCTAGGTCATGTTTCTATTAGTTGATCTCATTTCAGGTTCAAGGCAGATCTCTCTTTGTGAGAAAGTCTCTATATTATTGGATTAAATCCTAATTGTTCTAAAGCCCAAAGTTAACATCACATTTATTTTCTATTTTGTATCTTTAATACATGAGGGTATACTTTACAATGTAATTTTATACTCTTAAATATTAAAATCTACAGCAAAATCCTAACACTCTGAATATTAATTAAACAAATTAATTGTTATGAGATTTTTGGTATTTTAGCCAAATTCTAATAGATAATTATAAACTCATTACGATATCTATTTTGTATTTTTAAAACATGATAAAAATATGATTTTATCTTTTAGAAAATATGCATGAAAACAAAACATTTTTTTTGTATTTTTGAAATGGAAAATTCGAAGAAAAATCAGGTATTTTTAATACCGAGTTCGTATCTTACATTGTAAGTCTACAACCCAATATTAAATGAAATTCTTGAATAAAAACGTATTTTTATGTCTTCTGAAATAAGAGATTTTTTTTTTGAATTTTTTTTTGAAATCTTAAAAAAAAATAAGATATTTTTAATATCAGGTATGTATGTTATAAAGTATGTATACAACCCGATATTAGGTAAAATTACTGGAAAAGCATGTAAGTGACCCAAAAATATTTTTAAGATGGTCCTTAAACTCCATTTTTTTTTTTGAAATTTGTAAGACTATTTGGCTAAACATTAAAATAAAAACAAACTAAAACTAAAGAAATGACATCAGGGTGTGTTAGACAAACGAACCCGTAACGTAGGAGTTGAGTTGGGTTGGTTAGGCTCGAGACTCAAGCTTAATATAGCTGATTGAGATGAAATAAGGACCAATCATTTTTTTATAAGGATGGGTTGGACCAGCCCAGCTGTGGGGCTGGGCAGAGGGTCTAGCCCATCTTGCCCTTTGCTAGCAAAAGTTAGCAGCTACTGGATGTTAATTATTCACGTCTTGCATGCAACAAAAGGTAGAGTGTAGGAGGGGAGGAGCGAAGGACATGCCTGACCTAGGGGTGGTGGTCGATGGTAGAGACTGGTGATGCTGATGGCATAGGTTTGAAAAGAGTGCATATTAGAGCTTCTTTTTAAAACTGTTGCCGCTGCTCAAGTTCTATACTACTGTTGGTAGAGGTGATCATTTTCGGTTCGGTTTGGTTTTTACCTAAAAAATAATCAAACCAAATTTTAAAAAAAATCAAAACTAGTTCAAACAGACCGGTTTCGGTTCGGTTATTTTAGGACAAAAACCAAAACCCAACCGATTCATGTTCGGTTCGGTTCGGTTATTTTATATTAAAAACCAAAAACTATATTGTTTTTTGGGTTTTATTTTTGTAATTTCCAAGGGGTTTGGTTTTTTTCCGGTTTGACTCGGTTTTTTCAGCTTGATTTTGTTCGGTTTGGCTCGACTCGGTTTTTTCAGTTTCAAGCTTATTAAACTGATACCGAATTGATAAGTTTTTTAAATATTATAATCGGTTTAATTAGTTTTTTTTCACGGTTTGGTTTTTTCAGTTATTTTTTTTTGTTTTTTTCGGTTTGATTGGTTTTTCAGTTTTTTTATTCACCCCTAATTGTTGGAGGAGATGGTTCACAATGTTGTCACTGTTGAGAAGAAAGGAAGCTGCTGGATGAGATGTTGTTGAACTGGTGGTTTAGACTTCTTGCTGACAATGTGAATGGTTCACTTGAAATTTTTGGATTTTTTTTTAAAATTTTAGAGAAAAATCAGGTATTTTTAATACTAATTTTATATTTTATGGTGTAAATCTACGACTCAATATTAAATGAAATTCTAAAAAAAAAACATAATTTGTTTCTTTTAAAATAAGGGATTTTTTTTAATTTTTGAAAATTTTTTCGAGATCTTAGAAAAAATAATGTATTTTTAATATTGGATATGTATCTTATAATATAGATATATAACTTGATATTAGATAAAATTATTGAAAAAAATATGCAAGTGACCCAAATAAATTTATTAACATTTTATAAAATCACATCATTATGTCCTTGTTGATTGTTAAATGATTTTATATTATATATTTCAAGAAGAATATATCAACTAAAACCTGATAAAATCAGATACCCAATAAATCAAGTGAAATTGACATCCCACTTCTCTAAAAGTATGTCAATAATCACGAACTAGCTGCTAATTGTAATTGCAAATCTTGAATCCATCTCTTCTTTATAATTACCAGTTATTTGATAAATTGTTTTGATTTAAAAATAGGCTATGAAAACCCCATGGAACACGTCTAGGAAGTTTAACATTTGCAACAATGTCTAGATTTAGAGACTTGGCATCCATGGCAATAAAATTCGATTCTCCAGAGGTCTCATCATGCCACAAGTCACGACAAAGCCACCATCCTCTTCTGACACCGTATCATTTGCATCTCAAGAAACAAACAATGGCTCCCCTCCATGTAACCTGGCCCATAAAGCCTTCTCGAGACTTCACATTCTTTTTCCAAATCAATCTTTACTAAACCTCACATCTTCGGAATCTTTTCAGCAATTCCCAGATAGGCATAACGATTGTTCTTCCCAACATAGGAAGCATTGATGGATCCCAATTCCAAGCTTCTCTTGGACAAAATCTTTTTTAAAGCTTTCCCTGTTCTCATGTTGATAGTTAACTTCTCCAATGAGAAATGGACCTTCTCTATTTTCTGGAAAACATTTTCAATGTTTAATACATTTGGTGCCACCAAAACTACCTCATCATCCCCATTTTCCCAAGCATTGGTGACATGCATGGCATTAAACCCTGGAACTGGAAACCACCTCATATCTTAATTTGTCACTCCTAGCATATCTTGGTAAGATCCCAATTCTTGGCACTTTCTTTGGCTCAAAAAACCACAGGCATGCCTCTTCCTAGCATGACATTTGTTGGTGCAACCACCAACTGTGTCTCAGGGAAAATTGCAAATTGTTTAGTTATTGCAAAATCATGAATAGGAGTAAGCTGATTTATAGACAAAAGGGGGACATCTTTTTGATTAACACCATCTTCATTGAAGTAAAAATAAGTGATATAAGGAAAAATTAAAGGCTTGCAATGTAAAGCAAAAGTCTCCTTTGAATCCTTGTCAACTTTGGGGTGTCCAGTCATGCTTGCAAACAGCTTTCTATCAAAATCCATCTGCCTAATGTCTCGACGTTGCCTTCTTGTGTCAAATCAATGACATATGGTAGATCAGACTCGCCAAGAGCGAGGAGCTTATGTGAAAAGAATGCAAGACTTGTGTCGGCCAAACCAAATCCTCTCATGAGATTAATTAATATGGCCACACAGAACTCTCCCAACAGACACAACACAAGGATATGAGCAAGACTATAAAAGCCAGATAACATGTTCGAAAAGATGGGAAACCTGCTTCTTTCTCAAGCATGTATTTGTAAGTCTTGACATTGCGACGACTACAGTACGCTGCCTCGCCTCCAGATAATTTTAAGGAATGAAACGTGCCATCCCCTTCGACGAAATGGAGAGGACAGTGCAGTGCATGGTCTGATAAATAACGGAAATGATTGTTTTGGAGAGAAATGATGAAGGTGGTGCAGCTCAAGGGATATTTTGACTTCATATATATATATATATATATATAGCTTTATTAGTAGGGCATCAGCTGCTGCCGACAGTAGGGAAAAAATTCACACACGCATCTGCTAGCTACAGTTCTATCTATCAATTTTCATGTATCAGACCAAATTATTGAAAAGCCACAGGAAATTAATTAAACATTTGAATGCATGCATGTAAACTACACACAGTATCCCCATTTCCAACAACATCCCATTACAATTAAATTTTAAGATTTTTACTAGTGTCAAGTCCAAATTTTGAGGCCAAATTTCTGAAGATGAGGATTTAGAATTGAGGAATTAAGGGTTAAAATCATTAAAATTAGGAGCTAAAATTTTCTATGCACATTAATTAGCTGTGGTGTGTAAGCTGAACTTTACGTGGCTTATAAAATCCTTGCACGTCTTTCTTTGCATGATCATATATATGATCCAAGCTGAACTTTACGTGGCTTATAAAATCCTTGCACGTCTTTCTTTGCATGATCATATATATGATCCAAGCTGAACTAATAGCCTGATCCCTTACCAAATTCTGCCACCACCGTCACCTCTTAGCATCTACAGATCCTTACAAAAATCACATCCCTTAACTCAATTTCCTTCCTAAGATAATAAGTGATTCCATCAATGGACAATACCCGTGTCTATTACCTATTTTCTAGCACTTTTCTTCTGTGTTTCATTGATTTCTCTAGAGAGACTGTTCTAAGTTTCTTGAGTTCTCTTCAAATGGTACCAGAATTCATTCCCTAGCTTTTCATTAAAGAAATCAAAGAACATATTAACACATACAACACCCCCTAACATAGATCAAAACAAGACAATGCCTCAAAAATTTCACTCCATTTCTTGATTTGAAGATAACAATCATCAGATTAACACAAATCCCAAACCAGGAACCAGAAAAACTAATTGATCAAAAACATTTAATGCCCACTAACATATTATTAACATCAAGCTCAAAATTTCTACAACAACCACATTTCAAAAACTACATAATGAACCAATACGAAAACACCCCATCGATTCACATTCCCACTAATCATCACTGCTAAAATATAACAAGCAGTGAAAACAGAGTGTAAATCAAGAAACAGGCGTACGCAATCAATCCACGATGCTCCTCTCCACCATCAGCAACAGCGACCATCAAATTCGTGCAAGCCCTCGTAGCCCAAATCACGAAAACCCCAGCAATCCCAAACCTAAGAGCCCCATTTTGCGGCACGAACAGCGAAACCGCCGATAAAATCACCACCGGCAACAAACAGTAACCAATCACACTCGTACATGTGTGCAGATTTAAATTCCCATGTCTACCAGCCAACATATTGAACACAACGTACAAGAAAATCGAGGAAACGACAATCCACCCCAATATCACGCCAAATTGGATTTTCCCGGCGAGTAATTGAAACAAACAGAACGATAGGTACAAAAATATTGGGCCGGATAGATCCGAATCCTTGTGGAATGTAGGGTTGACCCGGAATGGATTTAAAATAGATTTCGTTTTCTTCCAGATTTGGTCTGGGTGGATCCCGAGTTCGTCAAGGAGTGGTTCTTCGTCGTCGAAGTTGGCTACACCACCGATAGGACCGGTTCCTCCGCCGATTGGACCGACGGTGGTCGCGGCAGCGGAACCGATATCGAAGGACATGAAAGGGATTCCGGAGTTTGATGGACGTGGAGGTTGGAATGGAGCTATTGGTACTCGGCGTTGCTGGATGTTTCCGCCAGTGGCGACCGTCGGGTTCCCGACGGATGGGAAAACTACTGGTGGAACAGCGAATTCCTTCGTCATGGTTGTTGATGTTGAAAGGAAAGGTACTGAAATTAAGGTTTCAAGATCAGTGAATTGGGGATTTTGTTTTTGTCTATTTACTTGGATCTTTGGATTATTTTTTTCCGGGTGAAATAAGAAAGGAGAGGGACTTTACTTTTTTGGAAAACCTCAAGAAAGTCACCAACTTATAGGGGTAATTTTAATTAGGTCCCCAACTTAATTTTAATATCGTTTAGATTCTTAAAATGTCAATAAATCCTCAATCAGATCCTTCTATTAGTTTAGGTAAATATAATATTTAAGCATTCATATGATAATCACATAATCTATCTTTACCTCATTAAAAACTTATTAATTTGCTGAAATATCACATGAAAATCACATAAATTCTCTTTACCTCGTTAAAAAGTCATTAATTAATTTACTAAAATATTTTACATTACATGATAAAACAGACTAGGAAAAAGGTAAATGCTTCGTGTTTTATATAATTTGGTTAGAATCATGAGCTTCGTATAATTCAAAACCAAAATTTTAGAAATTCATTGATTTTTTATAAAAAAAAATAAAAATCATGTAAATTTTACTTCAGCAGTGAATAACTACTAAAGGTTAGTAACTTTTACTAGGTTTATCTTTTCTTTTTTTAATTGATGGTATATATAGGATGGTATTAGATTATTGCCAATGCTACATTGCAGATCATATTTTTTTAATATATAAAATATTTAGACATTGCTAATATTTTTCTAGTAGAAAAAAATTGAACTGTATAAGTGTAAACTCTAAGATAAATTGAAAATAAAAATATAATAAAAATTGAGATCTAATGCAATGAAATGAGAAAAGAAAAGGAAAAGGAGAAAAAAAGATAAATAAATAAAAAAGAGTTTTTGGTCGAAAATGCATATTTTTTTCAATATAAAAAACAGTTTAGCCATTTTAAAAAATAACTAGAACAATTTACATAAAGTAGTCAGACCGTTTTGACTATTATCTCTGATATAACCCGATGGTTTGTAGCAAGAGGAAAAATAGCAAATTCATTTCCTCTTCTTTTCTTCCACCTTAATGACTAGAAAGTAATGGTTATGAGTAAAAAAAGAGTTTTTTGAGAGAGAAATACAATTTTCAGTGTTTAATGACATAATGTAAAATTAGTAATATTTGAATAAAGGGTCTTGAGATGACATTTTAGGGAAATTAAAATTAGTTGTTAATTATTGTTAATGATTATTAAATGATTAGAGACAGTAAAAATTTTGTTAAATTGAATAAAAAAATTGGATGGGTGATGGAGCTTAAAGGCTAGCCATGTAGAGTTAAAAAATAAGGTTTGATGAATTTGTGTTATTCTTGTAAATCGTGTTGAAATTGTGATAACCAAGCATGTGGGTAGTAGTTTAAATGATTAATCCTATTTCTCCATGATAAATGTGAATTTTGATGTTTTAAGAATTCAATATTTTTTAGAAATTGATGAAATTAGAGTGAATTATACTTGTTTAATACTTGTAATGATGTGATGAAGAGTTAGTTGTTGATTTGATAAGTAAATTGTGGTTAATTGAAAAGAAAACATGCCCCACCTAAAAAGAAACATTTAGTCAATTGAAGAAATTAGAAGGAGTGGGTTGTTTAAATAAATTGATATTTGAAAATGGTAGAACTTGCAATGAATTAATCATGGGATGATTAATGGGAAACTAGGTTTTGAGAATTTTAAGTAGAATACATATCTTTTTCTTTTTGGTATTGTCGACCAAAGATAAATGAATGGTATTTTAATAATAATTGTTTATGTATTAAGCTAATATAAGAATATGAGACATTTAACATTAAGCTGTTAAAATTGCAAGAGAAATTGCAGAGAGAGAATACTGAGACAGGATCCTACATATAGAGCTCAAACATCAAGTAGGTGCTCAACACCTTATTAATTCGGCTCTATTTAAAATTGTTATAAATATTGAAGTAAATTCCTTACTATTTAATTGTATTAATATCTGATATGAGATTATAGCCCTGTTTTAGGCTGGATAATTAGTTCTTGGTTTAAGAAACATTGCCTTATTATGGGCTGGATAATTGGTTTTTTGGTTTAAGGATCAATGTTTTGTTCTGAGTTGGATGTCTAGTTCTTGATTTAAGAACCAGTGCCATGTTCTGGGTTGGGCTTGATTATTGGTTTCTTGATTTAAGGATTAATGCTTTGTTCTGAGTTGGATGACTAATTCTTGGTTTAAGAACTAGTGTCATGTTTTAAGAACTAATTAATTAATTAGTTCATTGGTTTAAGGATTAGTGTCATGTTCATGATTGTAAATTTAGATACCTTGGATCAGGGTTTATTACTTAGATCGTGATTAAAAAGCAAATCTTTTAGATCTTCAAGGAATGATGAAATTAATAAGAAGAGAAATTGAGTTATTTATTAATTTAATTCTTAATGGTAGTGTATACCTTAGTTACTTGGTAAATTCATTAGATTGTGTATAAAAATGTTATGTTATATTAATTAATTAATTAATCAATCATGGTATAAAATGATTTCAAGGTCCTCGTAGTTTCATCGAGATTAGTAGATTATAGAGCTCTTATGTTTTGTATTTTATAAGAACATAACTGATATTACATATTTTATATAATTTTAGGATGATAACATGTATGTTAAATATTTAATGTAATTATTATTATACTAGGAATTTTATGAGATGTTGGACTTAAATATTAGTTAAATCCATGATTATCTAATGTAGAATTTTTTCTTTTGTAATGTTTGTATTAACTATGAACATAATAGTTAAATGACACTTAGTTTAAATTATATATTGTCATATTCCTATTATTTTTGTGGATGAATCATAGTTTAATTCATGTAGTAGTTAAATGTATGATACAAAATATAATTGATGTGATGTAATGAGTACAAGAAGATTAGATAATGATTGGAATATGAATTAAATGTTAATGAAAGTATAACAAGTTTAATCAATAACTTGAAATCTTTTAATATAGGAAAAACTATATTGAAATTTTAGTAGAATCTCAAATCATAAAAAAATATTATTTAATTGATCGAATATGTTTAGTATCGAGAAACCAAAGAGAGGTTCGTGTGTATGCTCGAGTAATTGATCGAATATGTTTAGTATCAAGAAACTATCTAAATTCAAAAGCTCAGGTTTCAAAATACGATTTATATTATTTCCTAATATAATTTTTCAAGTAAAAGTTTTGAAACTTGAAATTTACACAGATACACAGTATCTTTTACTATTGATTTTATCAAATAAAATTAAATAGTAAGATTCAAACTCATGACCGGTCAATAAAAATATAATATTATGGCTCTTAAACGGTTAAATAAGATTCTAGTATATAATTTATATTATTTTCCAACAACAAATTTACGTGTGAGATTTGCTGGAGAATCATCTTATCAAATTCGGACTGTGTACATGAAATTGATATTCAGAAGGTAAAGATTGAAACAAATCAAGTGCCACAGAATCCTAGATTGTCCAGCAGGTGGCGACATTAAGAAACAAAACAGAGTGAAGAAGGCTGAAAAGTGAACCAGAGTCAAAATCATGACACCTTTTTCGCAAGGAAATCTAGCAAACTTTAACGGTGAGGGCATGCAGATTGGAGCTTTCTTGCATAGGGGATGTGACAGAAGTCCAGAGTCTTGAACCAACCCTCGTGCCTTTCCTGTGAATAGACACTGAAAATTCTTTCGAAGTTGAATTTAGTTGAAAATCATTAATGGCTAGATAGATCCTGGAGGATGAACAAGAGATGAACATTTCTGATGTAAATTAATTTACTCTGATGTTCCTTCATTACAGCATTGAGGGAATTCTTGTTTGCTTTATTGCTGGAAGAGAAGTTACAGATTGGATGCAACAAAGCACAGAATCATGACAAAACAAAAGGTCATAGGTACTTGTGACGATAAGTACTTGTTGTCAGTCTGCCCGATCTTGATCAAAATTAAGCTCGACAATTTTGATCGTTGGCATTTACTTTTAGCCAATTTCCTGACAGAACCACCACAACAAAAAAGTGAAAAAAAGAACTCCAAATTTTGGGCTACGTGGGACACTCTCAGGCTTTTTGCTTGATCCGAGTCTTGAAGCTACGAATGATGGGAGGATCTGAAGAGATGGACCTTGTCCAGGAAGGTTTCGTACCTGGACAGAGATTAGACGGCAAGAGAAAGAAACCTGAGGAAAGTAGCAGGTGTCGCAGCAGCTAGTTAAGATCCTTGTAGGAAATTATCCTCTCGTGTGTGCTGCAAAATACCCAGTAGAGAGCATATGATCCTCCATGCGCCTAGGAAAAGAAAATTGGCATGATGCATTGCTATCTATTCTTAAAAAATAAATTAGTGGGGATAATGTCAATAAATGTTATTTGAAGTAATTAGTGTAATTTTTCTTAATCGACTAGCCATATTTCACAAATAAGTGGGGAAAAAATATTGAAGAGATTTGCTTCTTTTATTAACCTTTTTCAATTCAAACCTTCAACTTCAAATCATATTAATATATTAGTATGATAAATGGTGTCATTAAAATCATTTAAAGGTATAATACCAGCATACAAACTTATTATGAAAAAAAAAATTAATAAGATTGAAGAAATTTGCTTGAGGCAAATTTATTTCAATGTTTTTATATTTTTTTTTATAGATTTTTTTTATATGAGAAATTTGCTAGTTTAATATGACATGTAGCCACCGGGTTGGTTATATATGACATCATTATATTCATGTAAATATATGTTTATTATTAATAAATGCTTAATTTATCTTTAATATTCATATAATATTAAATTAATGAATTTAATATTTGATTTATAAATTTAGAGTAAAGATAAATTCAACATGACAAAAATATTTTGCAAAGAAAAATATAAAGTTATTATAATTATGAGAATCTTATTGTTTCAAAGCATTAGTCCTACTCGATGTTCTTTTAAATACTGGACATTCATTAGAACTGTAGAGATTGATATATATATATATCATGTTCTTTTTTTATATAAAATAAAACATCTATTCTCATAAGCTGAGATATAAATAATACCTAGAACTCATATATAGGTGCTAATCATAAGATACGTAAACTGAATTGGCCCATATGAGAATTACGTATGGAGAGATCATCTATGTTTATGAAAAGTCTCACATGACAGTTATGTAAGTGATATATATTTAAACTTGAGATCACTAAGTTATTTTATATAAATAGTGTTATGCTTTGATTATATCACATGATATCTTAATCGAGGTAACGGAAAGACATACATTGGATATAATATGAACTATATAAAGATATTTGAGTGATTAAAAGAGGATTCATCACCCTAGGTGAATTAGAAAAAATATCACATATGTTCTCAAATAGTATTGACTGAGAAATTCTTTACTCAGGTGGAATGAGATTTAAAAAGAATTTTAATTTTTATTCAAACAATCAATGATTATTGTGTAGAGAATAAACATGATTTAACATGGTAGATATACTCTATGATTTAATGTTAAATCAGAATATTATTGATGAAAAAAATATTAATTACACTGAAAAACCGGTCACTAAAAGGTTAAGTCAAACCACTAATGACTTTTATAATATTTAGGGGATCATGACACTTGCTAGATAATGCACCTGATCTTTAAATATAAATTAATCAATTGTTTAATTGATAATAAATTAAATTATTTAATTTATTTAATTCTATTTAATTATAATTATAATTATAATTTATATTTGGGCCAACATATTAGGAACTAATGGGTCATACACACATTAAGAACCATTAATCAAAAATTAAATTGGAATGATTTAATTAAGTATGACTTGATTAAAATATATTTTAGAAATTAAAAACTAGAATATAATTAATACAATGATTATATTTCTGAACATAGAAAAATCAAGCAAAACTTGAATGAGTTATTTTTTAAAATTATTCTGAATTAATAAATGGATATTCTAGCCTAGCTTGTTCTAACCTTCAAGCAAAGACCTTGAGAGATCTCATTAGTTCTTTTCTGTTCTAGATTATTCGGAGGACAAATTTATTTTTGCCAATTTATAAGATTTTGCAAATTTTTTTATAAATAGTAAGATATACCTCTTATTTAGAGAGGTTGTCTGTTAGAAAAAAAAACTATAAAAATACAGAATTAAAGTTAGCACTCTAGGTATAACAATCACTCTCTCTTGGATAGGGGTTTAAGAGATTTCTCATGGATGGTTCGTGTGGATTACCGTTGGAGGTCGGAAAATTAGACGACTTGCGGTTTGCGACAACCCAACCTTTAAAAAATTATTCAAAACCGAAAAAGATCAGATCTTCAGGAAATAAATCACTAAACAACTTTAGATCTGTCTAACAGGATCCTAAGGACTCCCAAATAACTTATGTTTTATAGTTTTCATTGTGTGTATGATATTCAAGAACCTAATAAAATTAATCAAGTGTACTTTTAAAACAAGATCCGATTTCAAGGGCCTGTTTGAGAGTATAGTTGAGATTATTTTTCAAAGTACTTTTCGCTTGAAAATATATCAAAATAATATTTTTTTTATTTTTTAAAATTTATTTTTGACATCAGCATATTAAAACGATAAAAAATAATAAAAAATTAATTTAAAATTAATTAATTTATTTATTTATTTTTATTGGATGATAAGAAGTATTTTTAGAATAATTACTATCTTGAGAAATTATTTATTTCATTGTGTATGGCTCCTTTCAATTCTCCGGGTGCCATGAGGTCGACATTTGCAAATTTGATAGCAAATGCAGGTTTTGTTTTATAGTTTATAAGTATTTTTAAAATTTTTGATTTTTTTGATTTTTTGATTTTAAATTAATAATTTTTTAGTTTTTAGATATTATGTTTATATTAAAAATAATTTTTTAAGAATAAAAAATATTATTTTAATATATTTAAAAATAAAATTTAAAAGTTAACTGACACCGTATTCTTAAATATCCTATAAAAAGAGACTTTAACTTTACAACAAATGAATAAATAAATAAATAAATAAATAAATGAATGAATGTAGTGGCTGTTAATTATATTCATCTTGACCAATAAAGCACGCCTGTTGGTCCAATCATTGCTGTAACAAATTGCAGAATACGTGCTTTTTTTTTAAAGCGATCATTTGTCTATATCAAGCATGAGTACCAAACTTCACCCGAGTTCTCCATTGTCAGGATTAATCTTGTTGAATCTTAAAATAATAATATTTTTTAAAATTAAAATAAAATCATAAAATTAATCTAGTAAAATCTCGTTTTAAACTTGTGAATTCACTTGAATTTAATTAAATCAACCCCTAATTTAATTAAAAAAATAAATCCAACTCACTCCAAGTTAATATATTTATACTTGGTGTAGGTTTTATTTATTTATATTTTTATAAAAATTAATTTATTTTTATTTTAAATTATTTATTTTATATATTTGATTTGTTGATTTTAAAAATAAATTTTAAAAAATAAAAAAATAATTTTAAATAATTTTTTTAATAAAAAAAGACCTGCTAGCATAGTAAGAAACAGGAGTTTAATGACCACGGCACCGACATAAATTAATAATTAAATTAAATTTTAAGAGCACGAAGGCTTCCATGTGAATACTGAAGAACGGTCCCATCTCACCTACTCACATCACCAATATAATAATATTGTATGACTAATGGAAATTAGTGTGGTCCTTTTTATTTGATAACTCTCTCTCTCTCTCTCTCTCTCTCTTATTGTCCTAATCACGAGTTGGTAAACTTCATTTTTTTGCTCCTGCAAATTCACCCATCTCCCACCTCCATTCATATAGTTTAAAAATTCTCAATTTTATCCTTGTAGTTCTCTAAAAGTTTCAATTTTATCCATAGTTTTCAGACCCGGCTCGATCCAAGGCTCGGGTTCCTGGTTTTGACCGGGTCACTGGGTCGTCCTGGCCAATTTTTTTAAAATCAAAACGATGTCGTTTTAGTAAAAAAGTCAACGGGTTGCAACCGGGTTTTTGACCGGGTTGCCGGGTCACACCGGTTTTTTCTTCGTCTATTTTTTTTTCAACCCAACCTGGTTCCAGCTCCAGGTCGGCGGGTCCCGGGTTGACCCGCCAGGCCGAGCCGGGTTTCAAAACTATGATTTTATCAATGATATATTGAATCTTGAAAAACACATGAATGTCGAAAACAAAAGGGTAAAATTAAAAAACAATTAATTATAAGTGTAGAAGTGGATTGTTGGTGGATCTACAGTGGCAAGAGATATGGCTCACCTCACCACACAATTTTGAGTAGATTGCATTCTAGGGAAGTTGCTTACCAGTATACATCCACCAGGGCACCAACTTCATGGATGTGACAATGGAAGTGATTATAAAATTAAAATTGGAGCTTGGTTGTATGGTCATGGTCATATTCATGTTCATTTTGATCTAAAATATAAGATTTCTAAGATGACTCATATTCAACTAATTTCCCAAAAAGATTGAAGTAGGTGATGGATTTGTCTTTTTGGATTTTTTTGCCCTCCACAAATTATATTTTACTTCAATCCTTACCTACACCCATAGTTTTGAAACCCAGTTCGGCCTGGTGGGTCGATCCGGGCCTAGAATTGGGCCGGGTTGAAGAAAAAATAGAGAAAGAAAAAACCCGGTGTGACTCGGTTGCAACCCGTTGATTTTTGTGTTTTTTTTACTAAAACGACGTAGTTTTGATTTTTTTAAAAAAATTAACTCGGGCCTTGGATCGGCTGGGTCTGAAAACAATGCCTACACCTAGTGAAACTTGAGACACATTGGGATAAATGGGATAAATAGCATATAAATTTTTTAAAAATAGATGAATTAACATCATAACAAAAAAAATAGATAAATTGGATAATTATTGTGCTTTTGTTTTTAAAAAAATTCCAATACGTTGATGGTTATCGCAACTTAACATTATCCAATATTAAAAAAAAAATTAAAATACCAACACCGTATAGCTGCTACCTAACACCAAAATAAAATATTATTTTCTATAAATTGAACATAAATTTTCCATTAGTAGTTGGGTTACAATATTCAATTTTGTTGACATATTATTTTGCTGTATAATAAAACTGAAATGAAATTTTTCGTGTGTATATAATAATTTTTATTGATCGGTTTGATTTTTAGATACCATTACATAACATTTAAACCATATTAATATCATAACACTTAAGGATCCTTTAATATTATTGTTGAAGTGTTTTTTATAAATAAATTCTAAAATATTTTTTTATAGAAATATCAATTTAATATATTTTTATATGCTCTTGATTTGTAATATAATTGAAAGTATTTTTTATCTGAAAATATATTGAATTAAAATATTTTAAATAATTTTAAAATATTATATTAAAATTATAAAAAAATAACTAAAATACATCAATTGAATTAAAACTAAATTAAAAAAAAATTCACTAGAAACATAACTCTAAATAGTGGCTTACCTTTGCATATATTACTAGCATAATTTATTTTTTCCTGGCACTGAAACGCATGAAAATATCCAAGTACGAAACAAAAATAATTAATCAATGAAAACAGAGAAAAAAAAAAATAAAAAATACTTTTTTTCTTCTTCCAACGGAATACTCCAAAACAAAGATTATTTATTAAATAAATTAAATAAAAAACAAATGGTTCAGATCTAGAGAGAAAAGTGGGACTGTAGTACACTGCATATGGCAGCTTTTCCGTTATAAATGAACCGACTCTCTCATCACATACTCGCGCCGTTCTCATCTCATAGAGTCATACCCCTTCGCTCTCTCTCTTTCTCCGCTTCCTTCACTGCCACCAATTCCCACTCTCCTCCTTCACTTCTCCGCTTCTCCTTTCGCTCCTTCTCTATTAGGTACCGTATTTTATTAACTACATTACCTTTTTCTGAAATCCCTTTTTTGGTATCTAATTGTTTGCTTTTTGAATGGATCGATTCTTGGTAGATCCGATGAGAAACTTGCAAGTTCTTGTTTTGACCTTGTTGTCGTTGATCTGGTCTTGTTTGCAAATGGGGTTGTTTGGTTTATGTTTGTGAGGGAAATGGTTGAGTTTGGGTTTGTGAAGTTAGTTTTGTTGGGATCTTTAAATGGTCAAAGATTCGAACTTTTGGATTGGTTTCTTGATTGTCGATAATTTGGGGTTGTTTGGTTTTGGTGACTGAATGTGGATTTCGGGTGGGAATTTGATTCAGATCTGGAAATGGGAATTGGAAGCTGTGGATGACATGCATTTATTGACGTTATGTTCCATTAACTATGACAATGGATTTTATTGTTGGGAGTTGTGTTAGTTGATTAGACATGATGGCTAGCATTTATGTGTTTGTGTTTTTGAATGTCAGCTATGTCGGTTATGAATCAAATGGGATCTGGATCATTAATTTTCGATTTAATTTCCTTATGGAATAAAGTTTGAATTTTGGTTAACTATATGGATAAATCCACTTTCTCTTATGGCATCTGATTAGATTCCAAAAAGGTGTGTTTGGGAGTTGAAACTTAGTTGTATGGACATTCTCTTTTGACCTCTCTCTTTTGTCGTTTCATTTTATTGAAACATTCTGTGTTTAATTATTAGATCAGTTGCAGTGTCCATGGGAGTTAGTTTAGGTTTGATGGAACCTGCTGATTCTTTTGTCCCCTTATGGTTCTATTTGGCGATTGTAGTATGCGATTTGATGGATTGTCTTTCATTCTTTTAATGTAGTTTTTGATGGTACTATCCTTTAACATTGGAAGTTTGGGACTCTTGATTTATGGTTTTGTGAAGCTATTCCTCTGTTGTTCTATATGCAATTTGGCTATTGTTTAAGACATGCATTGGGATCTAAGCTTTGTTTAATGTCTTATGTTGAAACAGAGCAATGGCTTCCCACATCGTTGGTTACCCTCGCATGGGCCCCAAGAGAGAACTCAAGTTTGCTTTGGAATCTTTCTGGGATGGCAAGAGCAGTGCCGAAGATTTACAGAAGGTGGCAGCTGATCTCAGGTCATCCATCTGGAAGCAGATGTCTGATGCTGGAATCAAGTTTATTCCCAGCAACACTTTTTCATGCTATGATCAGGTGTTGGACACTACAGCCATGCTTGGTGCTGTTCCTCCAAGATATGGATGGAATGGTGGTGAGATTGGATTTGATGTCTATTTTTCCATGGCTAGAGGTAATGCCTCAGTCCCGGCCATGGAAATGACCAAGTGGTTTGATACCAACTAGTAAGTGTCATTTTTTCCTATAATGTTGGTTCATACTTTCGTTCGAAGTATAACAAGACTAAAACTAACAGTATATGAACGGCATTGTAATATTGGTGCAGCCATTACATTGTCCCTGAATTGGGACCAGAAGTTAACTTCTCCTACGCATCTCACAAGGCTGTCAACGAGTACAAGGAGGCCAAGGCTGTAAGTTATCCTCTCACTGCTATTTATAATTTTCTATTTTTTTTGTTGTTTTTTGAATGGTTTTCTTTGCACATGATAAATGATCATGAGGAAGCTTGAGCCTTCCTTGGATTTTCAACTTGAATTTCATATCATGGATATCATAAAGTAATAGAATGAGGATTTTTTGCTCTGATAGAAAAATAACATGAAAGTCATTATACATGCTGTCAGTCTAAGTTTTAGCAAATTTTCCTTTGTTACAACTTACAAATAAATAAATTTACCATGGTTCAATAACAGCTGTCTTTATCATCTTGGTACCCCCACTTTTACCATGATTCATGGGTCAATTTTAAACCTTCTCATAGGAAGCAAACTTTAGTCCCATCTGAGAGCCTTAGTCATGTTGTCAACACATCGAGCTAGGATAGTGTCTTCATGAGAATCTTGTGTTGATTGTGGCTTTTCAGTGGAAACATTCTTTAATTTGACTGTCTCTAAATGATTTTATTGGTTAACTAACAATCTTTTATTTTTCTGTGACACAGCTTGGAGTTGATACAGTGCCCGTCCTCGTCGGTCCTGTTTCATACTTGTTGCTATCAAAACCAGCAAAGGGTGTGGAGAAATCCTTTTCTCTCCTCTCCCTAATTGACAAGATTCTTCCTGTCTACCAGTGAGTGCCCAACTATTTTCTGAGTTTTATTGGGTTGGATGTTAGGCTATGCTATTTGTCTCTATCTTGGGAATCTATGCTGACAATTAGTTTCTTTCAGGGAAGTTCTGGCTGAACTAAAGGCAGCAGGTGCAAGCTGGATTCAGTTTGATGAGCCGAAGCTTGTGATGGATCTTGGAGCTCATGAATTGCAAGCATTTACCCATGCCTACTCTGCACTTGAGGCATCTTTATCTGGTTTGAATGTTCTGGTTGAGACATATTTTGCTGATGTTCCAGTTGAAGCATACAAAACACTCACTTCTTTGAAGAGTGTTACTGGATTTGGGTTTGACCTGGTTCGGGGAACAAAGACCCTAGAATTGATTAAGGGTGGATTCCCTTCTGGAAAATACCTCTTTGCTGGAGTGGTTGATGGAAGGAACATCTGGGCTAACAATCTTGGTTCTTCCCTCGATACACTAAAAGCTCTCGAGGGCATTGTTGGCAAAGGTATTAATGCTTTAATATGGTGCTTTATCATTGCTATTTTGATTCAATTTACATGAAGCTGAAAAATGCATCTATCTTATGCTTTTGCAGACAAGCTTGTAGTATCCACTTCCTGCTCTCTTCTGCACACTGCCGTTGATCTAGTTAACGAGCCTAAGTTGGACAAAGAGATCAAGTCATGGCTTGCATTTGCAGCACAGAAAGTAGTTGAAGTAAACGCCTTGGCTAAGGCACTTGCTGGACAGCAGGATGAGGTAACCTCATCTCTCAGTTTTCTCATCATACATCATCCTCTTCATTATTTAAAACTTAAAACAGTGTCTAAGAATTAGAAGTTCATTGCTGTTTATTTTTTATCTATTGTGCTATTAAGGTTTCTTCTAGACAGTTTTGAACCCAATCTGCATTTAATGCTTTTCTGTATCAAATGAATTGATTTACGGTCAGATGCATATATATGTATTATGTTGTTTGTTGTCATTATTAGAATACCAAGAGATCTTACTCCTGAAAGATTCTTCTTGTGAGAAATATGATGATATGACTAGTAAGAGTTGCACTAAGGTCTTTGCCTCCTATTTCCATATGTCCAGGCATTCTTTTCTGCAAATGCAGCAGCTCAGGCTTCAAGAAAATCCTCACCAAGGGTGACAAATGAGGCTGTTCAAAAGGCTGTAAGTGGCTTTTAGTTCATCCTTAATGCTGTTGTATGGCTTATGTTCATAGCTTGTTCTTACTTTGGAGTTTTGCCTTCTTGCTCAGGCCGTTGCTTTGAAGGGTTCTGACCACCGCCGTGCCACCAACGTTAGTGCTAGGCTGGATGCTCAGCAGAAGAAGTTGAACCTTCCTATTCTTCCTACCACAACAATTGGATCATTCCCTCAGACCATGGACCTTAGAAGAGTGCGCCGCGAATACAAGGCTAAGAAGTGAGAATACTGTTGCATTATTGCACCTATGTTTAAGTTTATCAGTTGCAGTTTGTGTTTCAACTTAGCTGATTTTGGTTTTTCTTTTTCTTTTTCCTTTTTGATAAAAAATAGGATCTCAGAGCAAAATTATGTTGAGGCCATCAAGGAGGAAATTAACAAGGTTGTCAAAATCCAGGAAGAGCTTGACATTGATGTTTTAGTGCATGGTGAACCAGAAGTGAGTTTTCCCTCTAAATAAAATAGTTTAGTTACTGAGCTGTGATGCATTTTCCTCCCTTTGAGATTTTACTGATTTTTAAAAATTTCTTGCAATGCAGAGGAACGACATGGTTGAGTACTTTGGTGAGCAATTGTCTGGTTTTGCCTTCACCGCTAATGGGTGGGTCCAATCTTATGGTTCTCGTTGTGTCAAGCCTCCTATCATCTATGGTGATGTGAGCCGCCCCAAGGCCATGACTGTATTCTGGTCTTCAATGGCTCAAAGTATGACTAAGCGACCCATGAAGGGAATGCTTACTGGTCCAGTTACCATTTTAAACTGGTCCTTTGTCAGAAACGACCAGCCCAGGTAAGAATTTAAGTAAAATAATTATAACCATGCTTGGTTTTCAGGGTTTCTAATATTATTTGACTTTACCTATCTATGTTTGTGTTATAGATTTGAGACCTGCTATCAAATAGCTTTGGCCATCAAGGATGAGGTTGAGGATCTTGAGAAAGCTGGAATCACTGTCATCCAGATTGACGAGGCTGCTTTGAGAGAAGGCTTGCCCCTAAGGAAGTCTGAGCATGCTTTCTATTTGAACTGGGCTGTTCACTCTTTCAGGATCACTAATTGTGGAGTCGAAGACACCACTCAGGTTCTTTACTCTCTTTCCTTTCTTTCTTTGATTTTTTTTTTGAGATATTTATTAAACCTTGGGTTACATGGCGGGAGTGGCCTTCCCTTTTTCCTCCAATGCAATTTGCTGGATTAGCGATACTAAACTTATGGATGATACATTAAATAACCGTTATGTCTTGGACAGATCCACACCCACATGTGCTACTCAAACTTCAATGACATCATCCACTCAATCATTGACATGGATGCTGATGTGATCACTATAGAGAACTCCAGATCAGATGAGAAGCTTCTGTCAGTCTTCCGTGAGGGCGTGAAATATGGTGCAGGCATTGGGCCTGGTGTTTATGACATTCACTCTCCTAGGATCCCCTCAGAAGAAGAAATCGCAGACCGCATTGAGAAGATGCTTGCTGTCCTTGAAAGCAACATCCTTTGGGTCAACCCTGATTGTGGTTTGAAGACCCGCAAATATGCTGAAGTCAAACCTGCCCTCAGCAACATGGTCGCAGCTGCCAAGCATCTTCGCACCAAGCTCGGAAGTGCCCAGTGAGCTCAAAAAGTTTAGACGAATTATCATTCTTTCATCAGCGAATGGAAATTATGACGAATTACCATTCTTTCATCAGCGAACGGAAATTATGTCTAATCTGTGTTATTTCTGAGATGAGTATTTTCCTTGTATTTCTTCTTCCGTGTTATTTCTGAGATGATTATTTTCCTTGGTTTTCTTTTTTTAATTTAGGAAGCAATTATTATGTAACTGGATGTGTTTCACAAGGTTTATGTCCTTGGAATATCTTAAGCTCATGAAGCTGTTTATTTCTTTGCTCATGCTCTCCTGCTCATTGCTTCTTCAAAGTGAAAGTCAGCAGTCATAACGAATATTACTGTTGATATTTGCTTCATCTTCTGATCCTTCAAGTCTCATCCATCAATATTTCCACTTGTTTGTCCTTCCTAGACTTTGGAGGCACGACTTGAGCAGCCGAATCCTGTCCCACTCTTCTGGTCTTGTGGTTTATCATTTGCAGGCCTTTGAGGTCCTGCAGCTGGCTTTGGATTGTTTTCCTTTACCGGTTTGGCTGGACCGATATATAGCATTCCGCCCTCAAAACCTTGGATGGATTTTGTAAAAAGATCAAAATCTGATGGAACAATAACCTCCTTGTTAAAACGGATCCATTCATTGTCACCCCGATCTCGAGTTTCTGACCTGATGCATGAATCCTGACTTGCTGAAACCTATAGAATCAACATAAACATCCAGGTATACGAATTTTCCTCTCTTTTTACTTGTTTTAATTTTTGTGTGGCCATTCTGGACATGCATGAGTGAAGCGAGCTACACGCCCTCTAAAGCAAGCATATGATCATAAACAAGAACAAATGGCCTGAATCCGAAAATAAAGCATGAATTAATGAAATATCACCTGTTAGATGCACAAGTAGGCTACCAAATCCAGCTTCTTTAACCCATTCCATTGTAGAATCAATATCTTCACAAACATGATCACTAACTTTAGCCATTGGCTTAGTACTATCCATCTTAGGGTTTGTATCGATGTGTATGTTTCAAGTGAGAATGAAAGGTCCCGAATTGTGGTGGCCTTATACACACAGGTAAAGAAAGAGTTGCAATGTGAAGGAACTTTCTTTTTTCTACACATTTTCTTTAATTGAAGGAACAAAAGATAAAAATGTAAAATAAATATATATTGAGACTATTTTGGTATGAATTTCTATTTTTTAAAAATAAAAATGCAAGTAGATATATCTTTTCTATCATTATTGTCATCATGTCTGTTTCTTTTATCTCGAAAAAATAACCAACACTAATGAATCATTTTTTACTAAGTGAAGGCGAGACTTGATTAATTAAAGGCTAATAGCTATTAGAGGCTGTCAGGACTCAAAAATACCAAAATTGGTATCAATATGATTAATCCAAAGCTACACATTGCAAATGAAATAACAGATCGTCCAAAATCTGATAAGCTGGACCAAACTGCAATTTCTGCTTCCTTTCCCTGGAATACAATGGCATAATTCTTCAAATTTTGACCTCTTATTCAACTTGTTTACCTTTCAGACATGTTTTGACGATGTGTAGAATTTATTCCTAAGCACACACTTGAAAAATGAAGACGTAGTGAGTTCTTGGATTCTTAGTTCTCAGATTCTCCATGAGACCTCATAGCTTTTTGTGCATAAAGCCCCGGGACAACAACAAACATACCAGCTGACACAACCAATGTTTTTTATATTCTCAACTTTCTTTTCTTTGCTACCAAGCCACTACTGCCGCGGTTTCATGATTTTCACTTGTTCCTGTGACCTTTCCTGCTTCAGTCAAGCTATGATCACTCTTCGGATCCTTCAAGTTAGCCTAAGTTGAAGTAGCATTTGCTCGTCCATCAATATTTCCACTTGTTTGTCCTTCTGTCTGTGTTTTTGGAGGTACTTCTTGAGTAGCCTAATCTTGTCCACTCGTTCCGTCTTCTGGTTTTTCATTTGCAGGCTTTTGAGGCTCTGCAGTTGAGCTTGCATTATTTTCCTGTACTGGCATGGCTGGACTGATATTCTTCTTGGGGTGTTTGATATAAAGTACTCCACCCTCAAACTTAGCACGGATTTGATCAAGATTATAATCTGATGGAACAGTAAGCTCCTTGTTAAAACGGATCAATTTATTGTTTCTCTGACGGCTCTTTCCTGTGATCTTGAGTTTTCGATCACCTGTTGCTGCTTGGATCCTTAGTTGCTGCTTCGTAAAACCTGTACGATCAATATATACATCCTATTATACATTTTTGTTACTGCTTTCTTTTCTTTATCATAGAAAAAAGAAAGAACTTCTGTGTGGCCTTGCTGGGCACGAACAAAGCAAACAAACGATCATAAACAAGAACAAATGACTAGAATTTCACATCATTTTAAGGAATAAAATGTCACCTGGTAGACGGACAAGTAGGGTGTCGAATCCAGCATCATTCACCCATTCCATTTTAGGATCAATATCTTCATAGACTTGATCATTAACTTTAGCCAATGGCCTAGTGCTATCCATCTTAACCTTTCAAATGCCAAAGAAAGGTCCCAAATTTGTTGGTTTTATATACAATATAAAGAAAGAATTGTAATGTGATAGGAACTTTCTTTTCTTCCACATGTTTTCTCTGTATTCAATTCTTCCTTTTTATTATTACATCAATTATTTCTTTTCCTTTTGAAGCTTCTCTGATTTTTCCTCCTCGGCGAGGCAAAACAATTTTCTTTGTAAGCTGCTTCACAGCCTTTTATTCCCTTAAATCTATTTTAAGGAAAGCTTTACAGGCCCTTGAGAAACTCTTTCTTCCTTATGTATAACCTTTTAGTGAGAGCATCCACCTCTGAATTAATTTGGTGGGAACATGATCGATTACATGCATTTCAGCACCCAATCTTACAGGTTGGCCTATTTGAACATAAGCTACTATGTTTCTCTTTTCTTTTCTAGAAGATTTCTTTTTCCTCAAAAAGGTTATCCCTTCTCTTTATTTAATATTATTCTGGACATACTTTCTGAAACTCTTCAAGATTTTGAGCCCTTTATTCATCATTGTACATTTGCAAACATGTTTTGAGTTTATGTACCACTTATTCAAAGGTTTACAGTACAGTTTTTATTCTTGGATCCTCCAGTTCTCAGATTCTCCATTAAACCTGATGGTGTTGTGAACATGCATCCCAAGCACCAGGATTAACAAACCAGCAGCCGTGACCAAGTTTGTTGATTTTCTTGGTTTCTTCATCTCTTCAACCAAACCTCCAAGAACCTGCTTATGATATGCTAGTTTAAATTTATCACTACCACTAACAGCAGCAGTTTCTTCTTCCTGGTGCATCTTGGCAGCATTCTGG
>Ga0307517_10002268_pt1 | contig 31003 bp, 29 predicted proteins | sample 23_EM_MG_FD_194515 | JGI IMG/M metagenome (GOLD analysis project Ga0307517, IMG submission 194515) | Populus trichocarpa ectomycorrhiza microbial communities from riparian zone in the Pacific Northwest, United States - 23_EM | ecosystem: Host-associated > Plants > Roots > Unclassified | place... | reverse complement strand
GCCGTGTCCGGTCAGATCGGCACCGTGACCAGCTCCGACCTCGTGGTGGAAGCCGTGGTCCCCGCTACCGACGCCGAACTGCTCAGGCACGGCATGGCCGCCGAGGTGCTGACGGACGACGGCAAGAAGGCGCAGGGCACGGTGTCCGCGCTCGGGGCCGACGCCACGTCGGCGGCGACGACGGGTGACGGCGACAGCGCGGCCGGCGAGAGCGGGGGGACCGTCGAGGCCACCGAGAGCGCCGATGCCACGACCACCGACTCGTCGGCGCCGGTCCAGCTGCGGATCTCCATAGCGGATCCGGGACAGCTGGCCGGTGAGGCCGAGGCGTCGGTGAAGGTGACCATCAAGGTCGGCGCGTCCGACGGCGAGGTCCTGACCGTTCCGCTCGCCGCGATTCACACCTCGTCCGACGGACAGGCCCGGGTACAGGTCCAGCGCGCGGGCGGGCTCACCGACGTGCACGTCACCGTCGGGCTCTCCGCCGCCGGACTGGTCGAGGTCAAGCCGGCCGGCGGCACGCTGAAGCAGGGCGACCGGGTGGTGGTGGGCAAGTGACGGTCATCGAACTCACCGGTGTGGAGCGGACCTTCGATTCCCAGCCGCCCGTGCGCGCACTGCGGGAAGTGAATCTGACGGTCCGGCGCGGCGAACACCTTTCGATCGTAGGGCCGTCCGGATCGGGCAAGTCGACGCTGCTCAACACGCTCGGCCTGCTCGACCGGCCCACCGCCGGCTCGTACCGGCTGGACGGGGTGGAGACCACCGGGCTCGGCGACCGGGAGCGCACCGCGCTGCGCGGCAGCCGGATCGGCTTCGTCTTCCAGGCCTTCCACCTCCTGCCGTACCGGACGGTGGACGAGAACGTCATGCTGGCGGAGGCGTACCGCAGGCCGCGCCCCGGGCGCGGGCGGGGCAGCCGGCTCGCCCGCGCCCGCGAGGCGCTGGAGCGGGTGGGGCTGGGGCACCGGTCGGGATTCAGGCCCGACCGGCTGTCCGGCGGGGAGCGGCAGCGGGTCGCCATCGCGCGGGCGCTGATCAGCGACCCGGCGCTGCTGCTCTGCGACGAGCCGACCGGCAACCTGGACAGCGAGAACACTCTCTCGGTGCTGGAGCTCTTCGACGACCTGTGCGCGCAGGGCATGACCCTGGTGCTGATCACCCACGACGAGGCGGTCAGCCGCCGCGCCGGGCTGCGCGTCCGCATCACCGACGGCAGCCTCGCCCTGGAGACCTCGTGAAGCGCGCAGCGAAGCCCGTACGCGAGGCGCGTGGCGAGCGCCCCTGGATGGATCCCCGGGATCTGTGGACCGAGGCCCTCGCGGGGGTCCTGGCCCGGCCCGTACGGTCCGCGCTGACCACGCTGGGCACGGTGCTGGGCATCACCACGCTCGTCATCACCATCGGGGTGGCCACCACCGCGGGCAATCAGATCGTCGGCCGCTTCGACGCGCTCACCGCGACCTCGGTCACCGTGACGGTGCCGGCCGCACCGCCCGGCGGCGACACCGGCCCCCTGGTGGGCTGGTCGGGCACCGACGCGGTACGGCGGCTGGCCGGCGTCGAGTCGGCCGCGGCCCTGGCCGACTCCGCCGCCACCGACGCCGTCCAGGTGCGCTCCAACGACGTCAAGGCGCCCGGTGACACCTCGGGCCAGAGCCTCGCGGTGGTCGCCGCCTCCGCCGACCTGGCCACCGCCGTACGCGGCACCGTCACCGCCGGGCGCTTCTACGACGCCGGCGACGTGGCCCGGCACAGCCAGGTGGCGGTGCTCGGCGACCAGGCGGCGCAACTGCTGGGCATCCACCGGGTGGAGGACGCCCCTGCGGTCTTCTTCAGGGGCCAGTCGTACACCGTCATCGGCATCCTCGGCGGGATACAGCGCGAGCAGCGGCTGTCCACCGCCGTGATGCTCCCGCCGACCACCGCCGCGGACCGCCTGGGCCTGCGGGACGTCACCAGGGTGCTGGTCAACACCGTGCTCGGGGCGGCGAAGCAGGTGGCGCGCCAGGCGCCGATCGCCCTGGCGCCCGGCCACGAGGACGCGCTCACCGTCCTGGCGCCCGTCGACCTGTCCAAGGCCCGGAGCGGTGTCCAGAACGACGTCAACGGGCTGTTCCTCGTCCTCGGCCTGGTCTCGCTCGTGGTGGGCGCGATCGGCATCGCCAACGTGACGCTGGTGACGGTGATGGAACGGGTCGGGGAGATCGGGCTGCGGCGCGCGCTGGGCGCCTCACGGCGCCAGGTCGCCGGGCAGTTCCTGCTGGAGTCGACGACCATCGGCCTGCTCGGCGGCATCGTCGGCGCGGCGCTGGGCATCGCCGTGGTGGTGTGCGTCGCCGCCGTCAAGGAGTGGACTCCGGTGCTCGACCTGCGCCTGGCGCTGGGCGCGCCGCTCGCCGGAGCGCTCGTCGGCCTGGTCGCCGGCCTCTACCCGTCGCTGCGCGCGGCGCGTATGGAGCCGGTGGACGCGCTGCGCGCGCCGTCGTAGCGCCTCCTGGAATGTTCCGGCGGGGCTTTCGCAGGGCTTTTGCGGCACGCGGGTGAGCGCAGGCATGGCCGGGAACCGGGGCGGGTACGTGCGCGTTGGGTCAATTGGGCAAGGTCAGTAAAGGAATCGTCAAGGGGCGCGGCCCGCGCCGGATTGAGCAGGGAGATCCATGGGAGTCAGCCTTTCCAAGGGCGGCAATGTCTCGCTGACCAAGGAGGCCCCGGGACTGACCGCGGTCACCGTCGGTCTGGGCTGGGACGTGCGCACGACCACGGGCACGGACTTCGACCTGGACGCGAGCGCGCTGCTGGTCGACGAGAGCGGCAAGGTCGTCTCGGACAAGCACTTCGTCTTCTTCAACAACCTCAAGAGCCCCGAGGGCTCGGTCGAGCACACCGGCGACAACATCACCGGTGAGGGCGAGGGCGACGACGAGCAGGTGAAGGTCAGCCTGACGACGGTCCCGGCCGAGGTCGCCAAGATCGTCTTCCCGGTGTCGATCTACGACGGCGAGGGCCGTTCGCAGAGCTTCGGCCAGGTCCGCAACGCCTTCATCCGCGTGGTGAACCAGGCCGACAACAACGAGCTCGCCCGCTACGACCTCACCGAGGACGCCTCGACCGAGACCGCGATGGTCTTCGGCGAGCTGTACCGCAACGGCGCGGAGTGGAAGTTCCGCGCCGTCGGGCAGGGCTACGCGTCAGGTCTGCGGGGCATCGCTCAGGACTTCGGCGTCAACCTCTGACGCCTTGGTTCCGGCAGCCTGGGGCCGTGCGGCGGTGACCGCCGTACGGCCCTTCGCCTTGCCCGGGATGAAGGCGCCGATGGCCAGGGCGACCACACCGGCCGAGGCGGCGATGACGAAGGCGGTTCGGAAGCCGTCCAGCGAGGGGACGACGGCGGTGCCCAGGGGCTGCGTCATGTGGGCCAGGACGACGCCGACCACCGCGCTGGAGGTCGAGGTGCCGATCGACCGCATGAGGGTGTTGAGGCCGTTGGCGGCGGCCGTCTCCGAGGGCGGGACCGCGCCCATGATGAGGGCGGGCATGGCCGCGTAGGCGAAGGCGACGCCGGTGCCGATGACCAGGCCGACGACGATGAGCTGCCAGACGGCGTGGAGCAGCGCGGTGCCCAGCGCGTAGCCGGCGGCTGAGACGGCGATGCCGATCAGCAGCGAGACCTTGGGGCCCTTGGCGGCGGTGATACGGGCCGAGACCGGCGAGATCAGGATCATGACCAGACCGCCGGGGGCCAGGCACAGACCGGCCTTGACCATCGACAGGCCGAGGCCGTAGCCGGTCGCCTCGGGCAGTTCGAGGATCTGCGGCAGGGCCAGCATCTGGGCGTAGAGCGTGAAGCCGACCATGACCGTGGCGAGGTTGGTGAGCAGCACCTGGGGGCGGGCGGTGGTGCGCAGGTCGACCAGCGGCTCGGAGGTGCGCAGTTCGAAGGCGCCCCAGCCGAGCAGGATCACGACGGCGGCGGCGAACAGCCCGAGGGTGGTGCCGCTGCCCCAGCCCCAGTCGGCGCCCTTGGTGATCGGGAGCAGCAGGCAGATCAGACCCGCGCTGAGCCCGATCGCGCCCGGGACGTCGAAGCGGCCCGGCGTGCGCACGGGCGACTCGGGGACGAAGACGGCGATCAGCGCGATCGCGGCGATGCCGAGGCTGCCGGAGACCAGGAACAGGCTGTGCCAGTTCCAGTGCTGGGCGACGAGGGCCGCGCCGGGCAGGCCGAGCGCGCCGCCGATGCCGAGCGAGGAGCTCATCAGGGCCATCGCGGAGCCCATCCGCTCTCGCGGCAGCTCGTCGCGCATGATGCTGATGCCCAGCGGGATGACGCCCATGGCGCCGCCCTGCAGGGCCCGGCCGATCACCATCGGTACGAGGGACGAGGTGAAGGCGCACAGTGCCGAGCCGGCCACCAGCAGGCCGAGGCTGAGGAAGAGGATCCGCCGCTTGCCGTACATGTCGCCGAGGCGGCCCATGACGGGGGTGGCGACGGCGCCGGCCAGCAGGGTCGCGGTGATCACCCAGGAGGCGTCGGAGGCGGAGGAGTGCAGAAGGGCCGGCAGCTCGGATATGAGCGGTACGACGAGCGTCTGCATCACGGCGACGACGATGCCGGCGAGCGAGAGCACGACGACGATCGCGCTGCCCTTCCGTCGGTCGTGCGCGTGATCGGTGGAACTGGTCATGCGGAGGGTCCCCCGGGATCGCCTGATTTAGTAATCCTAGGCAACTAGTTTGTCGCCCGTCTTTCTTCCCGGGAAACGCAAAGTCTGGCTAAAGGCAGACGGAAGGCCCCGCCGTCCGATCTGTGGAGGCGGGGCCTTCTGTGTGGGCTTCGTTCAGGCGACCTTCGTGGCGAGCGTCTTGGCCTTGGCGGCGGCTTCGTCGTGGGCCTTCGCCTTTGAGGCGTCGGCGAGGTCGATCAGCTGGGCCATGGCGGGCACGACGCGGGCCAGGGTGAGCTCGGGGACGACGAACTCGACGTCGGTGATGCCGAGCTGGCCGGCGAAGACCTTCTCCAGGTAGGTCGTGACGAACTCGAATTCCTCGCGCGGGGTGCCGGGGCCGTAACCGCCGCCACGGCTGGCCACGATGACGACCGGGGTGCCCGCGGCGGACGGGGTCTCACCGGCGGTGCGGCCGACAATGATGACCTGGTCCAGCCACGCCTTAAGGGTGGAGGGGATCGAGAAGTTGTACATAGGGGCGCTGATCAGCACCGCGTCGGCCTGCTCCAGCTCGGTGGCCAGGGTGTCGCGGAGCGGGTGCTCGGCGCCGCCGAGGTAGCCGGCCGCGTCGAGGTGCGGAATCGGGTCGGTGGCCAGGTCGCGGTAGACGACGGTGCCGCCGGGGTGCTGGGCCTCCCACTCCTTGCGGAAGGTGGCCGCCACGTCCTTGGAAGTGGAGCCCTCGGCGGGCCAGATGGAGGAGTCGATGTGCAGCAGCGTGGGCATGGGGGTGTCTCCGATCCGGATGAATATTAGTACGTAGCTATTGGTACCACAGGAGCTTACTTTTCTGCAGCCTTGCGAGGCAAGGGCAGTACTCTTGGCGCATGGCACAGCGGCGGGAAGAAGCGGTGGAGCCGTGTATCGGGGTCGATGTGGCCCTCACACGGGTTTTCGAGCTGCTCGGCAAGCGGTGGACCGGCCTGATCGTGGCGGTCCTCACACAGCGCGCGGTCTACTTCTCGGAGCTGCGCCGCGCCATTCCGAGGATCAGTGAGCGCATGCTCTCGGACCGGCTCACCGAGCTGGCCGAGGCCGGACTGCTGACCCGGGAGGTCGAGGCCGGTCCGCCGCTGCGGGTCAGCTACCGGCTCACGGAGGCGGGGCGGGCGCTGGGGCCGGTGCTGCAGGCTCTGGGGCAGTGGGCGGAGGCGTATCTGCCGGGCGACTCCCCCTGCGCCGGGGTCCGGGAGGCCAAGGAAGCCATTACGGGCGAGGCTGTCCGACCCGGCTAGCTCGGTCGGTTCGGGAGCGGGAGCTCGAACCAGACGACCTTGCCGACCGCCTTGCGGCTGGTGCCCCAGCGGCGCGACAGGTGGCTGACGAGGGTGAGGCCGCGGCCCTCCTCGTCATTGGGGTCCGCGCGCCGCAGCTGGGGGAGGTTGTGGTCGTCGTCGGTGACCTCGACCAGCAGCTTTCCCACCCGCATCAGGCGCAGGCTCACCTCGTGGGACGCGGCCCGCAGTGCGTTCGTCACCAGCTCGCTGACCAGCAGCTCGGTGAGCTCGCTGATGTTGCCGGTCAGGCCCCATACGGCGAGCTGGTCGCGGGTCAGCTCGCGGGCCCGGCGCACCTGCGACAGGTCCATGTCCAGCTTCCACTCGGCGACATCGTCCGACGGGATGCCCTGGAAGTTGGCGACCAGCAGCGCGACATCGTCGCCCCGGTCGTCGTAGTGCACCTTGCTGAGGATCTGCTCGCAGACGTCCTCGGGGGTCTGGTCCGGCTCGATGACATTGGAGCAGAGGGCGGCCAGCCCCGCGTCTATCCCCTGCCCGCGCACCTCGACCAGCCCGTCGGTGCACAGCACCAGCCAACTGCCGTCCGGCACCGGGATCTCGACCGTCTCGAACGGCACGCCGCCCACCCCGATCGGGGCGCCCTTGGGGATCTGCAGCAGCTCACTGCGCCCGTCGTGGCGGGCCAGGACGGGCGGGATGTGGCCGGCGTTGGCCAGGGTGAGGGACCGGTGGATCGGGTCGTAGACCGCGTAGACGCAGGTCGCGAGGTGTTCGGCGCCCAGGCGGTGGGCGAGGTTGTCCAGGTGGCGCAGGAGTTGGGCGGGCGGCAGGTCGAGGGCGGCCATCGTGATCACCGACGTACGGAACTGGCCCATCACGGCTGCCGAGAGCAGGCCGTGGCCCATGACATCGCCGACGATCAGCGCCACGCGCCCGCCGGGGAGCTGGATCGCGTCGAACCAGTCGCCGCCGACCTGCGCCTGCCGGTCGCCGGGGCGGTAGTGGTGCGCGATGCGCACGCCGGGGATCTTCGGCGGGCGGGTCGGCATCATGCTGCGCTGGAGCGTGGCGGCGGCGCGCGACTCCAGGCGGTGCAGGCGCGCGTTGTCCAGGTGGACGGCGCCGCGGGCGACGACCTCGCCGGCGGTCTCGGCGTCCTTGGCGTCGAAGGGGCGGCGGCCCGGGCGGCGTACCAGGCACATGCGGCCGAGTACGGTGCCGCGCGCGGTGAGCGGGACGACGACCATCGAGTGGTGGGGCAGTAACGGGCCCAGCGCCGGGACGCCGAGGTCGGCGGCGATGTCCTCGGCGAGCGCGGGGTCTATCACCGGGATGAGGAACGGATCGCCGAGGCGCGGGGTGATCTCGTTTGCGGCGAGCGGGATCAGCTCGCCCTCGGGCAGCGAGGTGTCCCAGGGGCCGCCGGGCTGCCCGTTGTGCGCGACCGCGACCCGGCGGGCGGTGATCATGCCGGACGGCCGGTCGTCCTTGGGCGGCTCGGTGTCGGAGAAGAGCTGGTCGACGATGAGGATCGCGGCGTAGTCGGCGAAGCGCGGGACGGTGACCGCGCACAGCTCCCGGGCGGTGGTGTCCAGGTCGAGGGTGGTGCCGACCTTGGTGCCGATCTCGCGGAGCAGGGCGAGCTGCTCGTCGAGGGTGTGCCCGGGGGTCGGGACGGGGTGCGCACTCCGGGCGGCCTGCGCGCTCTGCGCGGCGTAGGTGCCGCGTGCGGGATACGTGCTCTGCGCGGGATATGTGCTCTGTGCGGGCAGCAGTTCCTTGCGGTCGGCCGGTCCCGTGGCGCGGGCCGGGCGGCCGACGGCCGGGCCGCCGCCGGGCCTGCCCTGCTGCTCGTACGGCAGCACCGGCAGCGGAACCGTGCCCTCCACTTCCAGTACGGGGTAGCCGTACGGCACGATCTGCCGCATGATCCGGTCCAGCCGCCCCGAGCTCACCCGGGGAAGCACGGAGCCCAGGCGGGCGCCCAGGTGCTCGGCATGCGCAGGGTCGGACACCGTGGCCAGCCGGGCCGCGATGCGCACGCCGTTTTCGGGCGCCCCGTCGTTCACGCCGTCGGCGGCCGTGTACGGCAGCATGCGGTCGCCCAGCGCTATGCGCAGCGCCCCTGCGCGCAGCGGCTTGGCGTTCGCCGCGATCACCAGGAGGCTGCGCCCGGCGGGCTCCATGATCCGGTACGACCACCACAGGGCGTCCCGTACCGCGCCGTCGCGGTCGGTGGCGGCCAGTGCCCCGGCCCAGGCGGGGCGGGTGAGGTCGTCGAGCAGGTCGAGGGTGTCCTGGCGCTCACCGGCCGGATCGGCGGGGTGGGGCAGCAGACCGGAGGCGCGCTGGCCGAAGACGCCCTCCCAGCGGTGGCCGAACAGCTCCTCGGCGCCCCGGTTCCAGTACGAGATGTGGCCGTCCGGATCGACGCACAGGACGGCGAGGCGGAGCAGGGCGGAGAAGCCCGTGGTCGCGATCGGGCTCGTCGTGGCGGCGGTGGCGGGTAGCTGGGTCATCTCGTCCAACGATGTGCACCTGCGGTTCGGGCCGGGCCGGCGCTGAGGGAGTATCAGTGTCGTATTGGGTTGCGGTCCAGGCAAGCATGAATCATCGGACGCGGTCCGGTAAATGGCGCGATTGACCCCAGATATGACCAACCGGGCACTTCAGTTCGACGCGCGGGTTTTCGGGGCAGGGAGGGACTCATGATGGAGCAGAGAATTCCGCTTGTGTCGGGATTTGCGCGGTGGCCGCACCCCGGCTCACCGAAGGCCGACGGCCGGGCCCTGCGGGAGCGCGTTCCGCGCGAGGCGCACGGGATTTTCGAGGCGGCGGCCGACAGGCCGGGCGCGGTCGAGTCGGTGCGGGCCTCCAACGAGGGCCGGATCCCCGGCCTGATCGCCCTGCGGGTCGGGCGGATGGCGGCGAGCCCCTTTTCCTTCCTGCGCGGGTCGGCCGGGCTGATGGCCGCAGACCTGGCCGGTACGGCCGCCTCCGGCATCGGCGCGCAGTTGTGCGGTGATGCGCATGCGGCGAATTTCGGTCTCTACGGTGACGCGCGCGGTGGCCTCGTCATGGACATCAACGACTTCGACGAGACCGCCCACGGTCCGTGGGAGTGGGATCTCAAGCGCCTCGCGGCCTCGCTGGTGCTCGCGGGCCGGGAGGCCGGCGCGGACGAGGACGTCTGCCGGTCGGCGGCCTTCGACGCGGTGGGCGCGTACCGGCGGACCATGCGGCTGCTGGCCAAACTGCCGGTGGTGGAGGCCTGGAACGCCATCGCCGACGAGCAGTTGGTCGCCCATGCGCATGCCGGGGATCTGCGCGACACCCTGGGGCGGGTCTCGGAGAAGGCACGCAAGAACACCAGCGCCAAGTTCGCGGCGCGCGCCACCGAGCCCGTGCCGGACGGCGGCCGGCGCTTCGTCGACGCCCCGCCGGTGCTGCGCCGGGTGCCGGACAAGGAGGCCGCGGCGGTCGCGCTGTCCCTCGCGGACTACCTGCGCACCCTGGGCGAGGACCGGCTGCCGCTGCTCGCGCGCTACGCCGTCCATGACGTGGCTTTCCGGGTGGTCGGGACGGGCAGCGTAGGCCTGCGGTCGTACGTGGTGCTGCTCCTGGACCACCTGGGCGAGCCCCTGGTGCTCCAGGTCAAGGAGGCGCGGGCCTCGGCCCTGGCCCCGTACCTGCCGCAGGCGCCCGACGTGGAGCACCAGGGCCGGCGGGTCGTGCTCGGCCAGAAGCGGATGCAGGTCGTCAGCGACACCCTGCTGGGCTGGACGACGGTCGAGGACCGTCCCTACCAGGTGCGGCAGTTCCGCAACCGCAAGGGCAGCGTCGACCCGGCCTCCCTGCAGGCCGGCCTCATCGACGACTACGCGCGCATGACGGGCGCCCTGCTGGCCCGCGCGCACGCGCACAGCGCCGACCCCCGGCTGATCGCCGGCTACTGCGGCAAGGGCGAGGAGCTCGACGAGGCGGTGGCCGCCTTCGCGGTGACGTACGCGGACCGCACCGAAGCGGACCACGCGGAGCTGGTGGAAGCGGTGCGGAGCGGGCGGATCCCGGCCGAGCTTGGAATATGACCGGTGGCTCCTCGTAGGCTGTCCAGGTGACGAACGCGCCGACGGACCCGCCGACGATCCCCTCCGCTGACCCATCGACCCCCTCGGACACCTCGTCGAGCCCTTCGAGCCCCTCGAACGCCGACAAGCCCGAGGACCGGTTGGCCAGGGCGGTGCGCGCGGCTGAGCAGGCGCTGATCGAGTTCGAGATCGCGGTGGAGACCTACCGGGTCGAGGTGGACAACTTCTCCCGGCTGCACCACCAGAAGCTCGGCCCGATGTACGCGCGGCTCGACGAGCTCGACGCGCTGATCGCGGAGGCGGTCGCCGCCAACAGCGGCGACCGCGAGGACATCCGGCGCGCCTGGGAGGCGCGTGCCCTGGTGATGCCCATGCCCGGGGTCGAGGAGCTCTTCGGCGGCCTGCTCGGCTCCGACGGCGTCCGCCCGGTCGAGGACCCGGACCCGCCGCGCCGGGTCCGTCCCGGCAAGGAGGCCCAGCGGCTCTACCGGGAGCTGGCCCGGGCGGCGCACCCCGACCTCGCGCAGGACGAGGGCGAGAAGAAGCGCCGCAGCGAGTTCATCGCCCGGGTGAACGAGGCCTACGCCCACGCGGACGAGGCGCTGCTGCGCGAGCTCGTGGAGGAGTGGGCGGCGGGGCCGGTGGCGGAGGAGGAGCTGCCGACCGAGGCCGAGGTCCTCTACGCCCGGCTGGAATGGCTCGCCGAGCGCAAGGAGACGCTGGCGGCGATCGCCGCCGACCTGGAGGGCAGCGCCATCGGGCAGATGATGAAGCTCGCCCCGGACGACCCGGACGGCCTGCTCAACGAGATCGCCGAGTCGCTCCTGAACCAGGTCGCCCATCGCGAAGCCCGGCTCTCGGAGCTTGTTCGCCCCGCGAAGGGCTGAGCGGGTACGTTCGCTGTCGTCGGTTTGTTTCGAGGAGGCCGAGGAGGCCGTTTCCCATGTTCCACGCCCAGCTGCCCCAGGTGGATGCCGCCGCCGTCCCGGCCGACGCGTTCCTGCTGGACGTCCGCGAGCACGACGAATGGGCCGCCGGACATGTCGACGGCGCGCTGCACATCCCCATGGGCGAGGTCGTCGCCCGCTGGTCCGCCGAGGTCCCGGCCGACGAGCGCGTCCACGTCATGTGCCGGGTCGGCGGCCGTTCCGCCCAGGTCACCCAGTACCTGATCGCGCAGGGCGTCGACGCGATCAATGTCGACGGCGGCATGCTCGGCTGGGAGGCCGCGGGCCGCGCCGTGGTGGCGGACGGCGGCGCGGACGCGTACGTGCTCTGACCCGGCGGATCGGTCTCGTCACGCCTCCGCCGCGAGGAGGTCTCCCAGGGCCTCCTCGTGCATGGCGGCCGGGCCGAGCGACAGTTCGAGCTGCTTCGCCCAGGCGTGGTAGCGGTGCAGGACGTAGTCCGTGTCCGCGCCGAAGCCGCCGTGCAGGTGCTGCGCGGTCTGGACGACCCTGCGCACGCCCTCCGAGGCCCAGATCTTGGCGACGGCGACGGCGACCGGGTCGAGCTGCCGGTCCGAGGCGGCCTGCCAGAGGGTGGCCTCCATGGCGCGCAGATCGATGTAGCGGTCGGCGACCTGCATGGAGACGGCCTGGAAGGTGGCTATCGGGTGCCCGAACTGCTCGCGCTTGCCGGTGTATTCGGCGGTGAGGCGCAGGACGGTCGAGCCGAGGCCCAGGGCAAGGGCGCAGGTGCCGGTGGTGAGAAGGCGGCGGAGCCAGTCCCAGGCGCCGTCGGCGGTGATGACGTCCTCGGTGGGGACGCGGACGCCGTCGACACGGACTTCGGCGAAGAGTTCGCCGCTGGTGGAGACCTGGTCGGCGAGGGCGGCCGAATCGCGCGGCACCAGGGCGAGGACCGGGTGGCCGTCGGGGGTGACGGCGGGGACCAGGATGCGGTCGGCGTGCTTGGCCCAGGGGACGGCGGTGTGGGTGCCGTCGAGCACCCAGGCGGAGCCGTCCCGGCGGGCGGTGACGGCGAGCTCGGCCGGGTCGTGGCCGGTGCGGCCGTGGGCGGCGACGGTGAGGACGAGGGCGCCGCGGACGACGTCGGGGAGCAGCCGGTCGCACAGCTCGGGCGGGCCGTAGCGCTGGACGGCGAGCGCGGCGGCGCAGGTTTCCAGGAGCGGCACGCGGGCGAGCACGGCCCCGGCCTCGCGCAGCACGAGGCACAGGGCGAGCGGGTCGAGCCCGGCGCCGCCGTGGGCCTCGTCCAGGACGAGGCCGAGCAGGTCGGCCTCGGCGAGCTTGCGCCAGAGCGGGCGGTCGAAGTCCTCGGCCACCGCACCTGGGACCAGGGCCGGACTGGGCACCGCGTCGGCCGCCACCCCGGAGAAGACGGCCTGCGCCGCCTCGACGGCTGCGAGCTGCTCCTCGCTGAAGCTGAAGTCCATTGCTACGGCCTCCCCTTGTATCTGACGATGTGTCAGATTAGGTGCCTCAGGCGTCGAAGTCCACCTCCACGGCTTCGGTGACCGGATGCGACTGACAGGCCAGCACATAGCCCGCGTCCAACTCCTCCGCCTCCAGCGCGAAATTGCGGTCCATCCGCACCTCGCCCGACACCAGCCGCGCCCGGCAGGTCCCGCACACCCCGCCCTTGCACGCGTACGGCGCGTCCGGCCGGTTGCGCAGCACCGTCTCCAGGACCGACTCGCCGCCGGCCGACGCCCAACTGCCGCCCCGGCCGTCCAGCGTGGCCCGGACCATGGCACCGGCGGGAGCCCGGACGGCTGTCACCGGCGCCGGGTCCACATGGAAGATCTCCTCGTGGATCCGTCCGCGCGGCACCCCCAGCGCGCGCAGCGCCCGCTCGGCGCCCTGCACCAGCCCGTACGGCCCGCACAGGAACCAGCCGTCGACCGTCTCCAGTCGCAGCAGACCGGGGAGTATCCCGGTCAGCCGCTCCTGGTCGAGGCGGCCCGACGGCATACCGGCCTGCTGCTCCTCGCGGGACAGCACGGTCACCAGCTGCAGCCGGTCCGGCCAGCGGTCCTTGAGGTCGGCGACCTCCTCCAGGAACATCGTCGAGGCGGCCGTACGGTCGCTGCGTATCAGGCAGAAGCGGGCTTCGGCCTCCCGCTCCAGCAGGGTGCGGACCTGGGAGAGCACCGGGGTGATGCCGCTGCCGCCCACGATCGCGGCGAAGTGGCCGGGGCGCGGCTCCAGGATGAAGCGCCCCGCCGGGGTCAGCACCTCCAGCTCCTCGCCGGCCTGCAGTTCCTTGTGCGCGTACGTGGAGAACTCACCGGCCTCCACCAGCCGCACCGCCACCCGCAGGGTGCTCGGAGCCTCGTCGTGCGGCACCGGGTCGCAGATCGAGTACGTACGCCGGATCTCCTGGCCGCTGTCGGTGAACCGGCGGATCGCCAGGTGCTGGCCGGCCGAGAAGCGGTACCCCTCGCGCAGGTGCGGCGGCACCTCGAAGGTGACGGCCACCGAGTCGTCCGTGAGCCGTTCGACCTCGGCGACCCGGAGTGCGTGGAACATCTACAGCTCCTTGAAGTGGTCGAAGGGCTCGCGGCAGCTCTCGCAGCGGCGCAGCGACTTGCAGGCGGTGGACGAGAAGCGGTTCAGGAGTGTGGTGTCGAGCGAGCCGCAGTGCGGGCACCGCACCGACAGCCCCACCGGCACCGGACCACCGCCGGCCCCGGTCGGCCGGGGCGGGGCGATGCCGTACTCGGCCAGCTTGCGGCGGCCCTCGGCGCTGATCGCCTCGGTCGACCACGGGGGCGACAGAACGGTACGCACCGACACCTCCGCGATGCCGTGCTCGCGCAGCACCCGGGTCACATCGGCGGCCATGGTGTCGATGGCGGGGCAGCCGGTGTAGGTCGGAGTGAGCTCCACCTCGACCCGGCCCGGGCCGACGAGGCGGACACCGCGCACGATGCCCAGCTCTTCCAGGGTCACCACCGGCAGCTCGGGGTCCGGGACGGCGCCGACCGCCTGCCGCAGCTCCTCCTCCAGCACGGTGGTCACCATGACGCCCCCGGGTGGGAGCGGTGCAGATGCTGCATCTCCGCGAGCATCCGCCCGAAGGGCTCGGTGTGGACGCCCTGCCGCCCCGCTCCCGCCGACCACGCCGTGCGGTCGGGGCCGTCCGGCAGGGTCAGCGTGGCGCGGGCCGCGACCTCGCCGACCGTCTCCAGCCAGGGCCCGCGCAGCGCCGGCAGGTCGACGGGCAGGCCCTCGACCGGCTGGAACAGCTCTCCGGTGTACCGCCACAGGGCGTCCAGGGCGCGCTGCATCCGCTCATGGCTCTCCGGCGTGCCGTCGCCGAGCCGGAGCGTCCACTGCACGGCATGGTCCCGGTGGTAGGCGACCTCCTTCACCGCCTTGGCCGCGAGCGCCGCCAGCTCACCCGGGCCCGTCGCCAGCTCGCCGTACATCAGCTCCTGGTACGCGGAGAAGTACAGCTGGCGGGCGATGGTGTGGGCGAAGTCGCCGTTGGGCTGCTCCACGAGCTGGACGTTGCGGAACTCGCGCTCCTCCCGCAGATACGCCAGCTCGTCCTCGTCCCCGGCCAGCGAGAGCAGCACCCGGGCCTGGCCCAGCAGGTCCAGGGCGATGTTGGCGAGGGCGACATCCTCTTCCAGGACCGGTGCGTGGCCGGCCCACTCGCCGAGCCGCTGCGCCAGGACGAGGGCGTCATCGCCCAGGGCGATCGGGGCGTTCATAGGTGGCGCACCCCTTCCGGGATCTCGTAGAAGGTCGGGTGCCGGTAGGGCTTGTCGGCGGCGGGCTCGAAGAAGGAGTCCTTCTCGTCCGGAGAGGAGGCGGTGACCTGCGAGGACGGCACGACCCAGATCGACACGCCCTCGCTACGCCGGGTGTACAGGTCGCGTGCCTGGCGCAGGGCCATCGTCGCGTCCGGTGCGTGCAGGCTGCCCGCGTGGCTGTGGCTCAGCCCGCGCCGGCTGCGGACGAAGACCTCCCACAGCGGCCAGTCGTTGCCGGTCATTTCCGTACCCCCTCGTGCTTGGCCGCGTAGGCCGTGGCGGCCTCCCGCACCCACTCGCCCTCTTCGTGCGCCCGGCGGCGCTGGGTGATCCGCTGCTCGTTGCACGGCCCGTTGCCGCGCAGGACCTCCTGGAACTCCGTCCAGTCGATGGGCCCGTAGTCGTGCGAACCGCGCTCCTCGTTCCACCGCAGGGCGGGGTCGGGGAGGGTGAGACCGAGGATCTCGGCCTGCGGGACGCAGATGTCGACGAAGCGCTGGCGCAGTTCGTCATTGGAATGCCGCTTGATCTTCCAGGCCATGGACTGGGCGGAGTGGCCGGACTCGTCATCGGGCGGACCGAACATCATCAGCGAGGGCCACCACCAGCGGTCCACCGCGTCCTGCGCCATCGCGTGCTGGGCGGGGGTGCCGCGGCTGAGCGCGAGCAGCAGCTCGTACCCCTGCCGCTGGTGGAAGGACTCCTCCTTGCAGATCCGCACCATCGCCCGGGCGTAGGGGCCGTACGAACAGCGGCACAGAGGCACCTGGTTGGTGATCGCCGCGCCATCCACCAGCCAGCCGATGGCGCCGACATCGGCCCAGGTCAGGGTGGGGTAGTTGAAGATCGACGAGTACCGCTGGCGGCCGGTGTGCAGCTTGTCGAGGAGCTCGTCGCGGGCGGCGCCCAGGGTTTCGGTGGCGCTGTAGAGATACAGGCCGTGGCCGGCCTCGTCCTGCACCTTGGCCATGAGGATGGCCTTGCGGCGCAGCGAGGGCGCACGCGTTATCCAGTTGGCCTCGGGCTGCATGCCGATGATCTCGGAGTGGGCGTGCTGCGCCATCTGCCGGATGAGCGTCGCGCGATAGGCGTCCGGCATCCAGTCGCGCGGCTCGATCCGCGAGTCCGCGGCGACCGCGGCGTCGAATGCGGCGAGACGCGGGTCGATGCCCGTGCCTGTACCTGTGCCCGTGCCCGAGTCCGCGGTGTCCGTGGCGTTGCCCACCGCCGGTGCTGTCGTCATGCAGAGCCCCCTTGCTCCTGGCCGCCGGTTTCCTACCGACCGACCGATCGTTCGGTTCCATGGTGGGCCGGGCCCGGGGCACTGTCAAGGTGGGTCGGCGGCCTGTGGATAACGTGGACGACACGGAGAGAAACGGGGATGGCTGTACCCCTGCTGTGCGGCATGAGTACCGTTCCGTGCGGAACGGTACGAGGGGAACGAGGAGCGCGAGCGACATGGAGCCACCCGAGGCATCCGAGGACACGCGGCCCCGGCCCGGTGGTGACATCGGGCCGATCGGCGCGCTGTCGCTCCCCTCCCGGATAGCGGTGGCGCTGGGCGTCGCCGTCGTGGCGGTCGGGACCTGCGTCCACCTGCTCGCGGTGTTTCTGCACGTCGCGCCGGAGAACACCGCCACCAAGCAGCACGGTGACCTGGTCGCCGAGTACATCTACCCCGAGTTCGAGCAGAACTGGAAGCTGTTCGCCCCCAACCCGGTCCAGCAGAACACCCACATCTGGGCCCGCGCCGAAGTGCGCAAGGCCGACGGCGACACCGCGACCACCGGCTGGACCGACCTCACGGCCATGGACATCGCCAAGATCCTGCACAACCCGGCGCCCAGCCACGCCAACCAGAACGAGCTGCGCCGCGCCTGGTCCTTCTACGCCAGTACGCACGGTGACGAGAACCGGCCGATCGGCCTGCGCGGTGAGCTCAGCAGGGCGTATGTCCAGAGCATCGTGGAGGACCGTTTCGGCACGCACCTGGACGGCGGCACGGTCGAGCGGGTCCAGGTCCGGGCGGCCACCACGCCGGTCGCCGCGCCGCCGTGGAGCGACGAGCGGATCGACACGAAGACGACCTACCAGGTGCTCCCGTGGTGGCCCGTGGACCAGGACCAGGAGGACGGCTCGTGAGCGGGCAGCAGGGGGTCCCGTCCCCCTTCACCGGCCTGGCGGCCGCCACCGGCGACGCGATCGCCCGGGGCCTGTCCCGCCTCACCCGCACCGCCGTCGGGCCGTACCAGACGGCGGTCGTCCGGATCGGCTTCTCGCTGACCTGGCTGCTGTTCCTGCTGCGCGAGTGGCCGTACCGCCAGGAGATCTACGGGCCGGACGGCGTATGGAGCTGGGACATGGCCCACCAGCTCATCGCCGGCAACCACGCCTTCTCGGTCCTGATGTGGACGCGCGACGGGCTGTGGTTCGAGCTCGTCTACGCCGCCGCCATCCTCGCCTCCGTCATGCTGCTGCTCGGCTGGCGGACCCGCACCGCGTCACTGCTGTTCATGATCGGCGTTCTGTCCCTGCAGAACCGCAGCGTCTTCATCGGCGACGGCGGCGACAACGTCATCCACCTCATGGCGATCTATCTCGTCCTGACCCGCTGCGGCCAGGTCTGGTCCCTGGACTCCCGGCGCCGGGCGCGGAGCACCGAGGAGGACCTCCAGGACCGCACCGGGGTGCTGCTCTGGTCGGTGCTGGGCGCCGCGCTGCTCCAGGTCACCGGGCTGGGGCTGCTGAGCTGGGGCTGGGCGGTCGTCTTCTGGGGCTTCTGGCTCTGCCAGGCCGCCTGGTGGGCGGCGAAGCGGTACGCGCCCGGCGAGCCCCGGACCGTGCTGGACGTCTTCGCCAACCTCGCGCACAACGCCGCCCTGCTGGTGATCATCGTCGAGGTGTGCCTGATCTACGCCACCGCCGGCTGGTACAAGATCCAGGGCAGCCGCTGGCAGGACGGCACCGCGCTCTACTACCCGCTCCACCTGGACGACTTCACGCCCTGGCCCGCCCTGTCCCACGCCATGGCGAGCAGCGGGCTGATGGTCATGGCCATCGGCTACGGCACGGTGATCGTGCAGGTCGCGTTCCCCTTCACGCTGTTCAACCGCCGACTGAAGAACGTGCTGCTCGCGGTGATGATGATCGAGCACGCCTCGATCGCGATCGTCCTCGGACTGCCCTTCTTCTCGCTCGCCATGATCACCGCCGACGCGGTCTTCCTGCCGACCGGCTTCCTGGTGTGGGCCGGTGACCGGCTCGTGCGCCTTGTACGGCGACGGCGGCGGCAGGAACCGACCGGGGAGCCGACCGAGGAGCCGGCGGTGGAGCTGTCCGGGCAGCCGGCGCCCTCTAACCTCATGCTGTGACCACCAGGAACGACATCGCCGGGCAATGGCGCGAGCACGCCGCCGACGCCGTGCTGCTCGACGGCTTCCACGCGCTGAAGCACGCGCTGCGCTTCGGCGCCGATGTGCCGCTCGCGGTGGCCACCGACAAGAAGGCCATGTTCAGCCTCGCGGCCGACCTGGCGGAGGACCTCACCGCGGCCCTGGCCACCTCCGTGATCGAGGTCCCGGCCGCGGTCCTACGGGAGCTGGTGCCCAAGATCCACCCGACGGGCGTGGCCGCGCTGGCGGTCCGTCCGAGCGAGCGGGCAAACCGGGAGACGCTGTCCCGGCTTCCCCGGACCGCGCCGGTCGTCGTCCTCGACAACCCCCGCAACCTGGGCAATGTCGGGGCCGTGGTCCGGCTCGCCGCCGGATTCGGCGCGACGGGCGTGGTCACCACCGGAGACCTGGACCCCTGGCACTCCAACGCCGTACGGGCCGGGGCCGGGCTGCACTACGCCACGGCCGTGGAACGGCTGGAGCAGACCGAGGGCCGCACCGAGCTGCCGCCCGGCCCGGTGTTCGCCCTCGATCCCGAGGGCGAGGACATCCGGGCCCTCGTCATCCCCGACGACGCGCTCATCGTCTTCGGCTCCGAGCGGCACGGCATCTCGTCAGAGCTGCGCGACCGGGCCGACCGGCTGGTCGCGCTGCCCATGCGGCCCCTGGTCTCCAGCTACAACCTCGCCACCAGCGTGGCTATGACGCTGTTCCGCTGGGACTCGCAGAACTGGGACGCCTGACCTCGATGACCCGGAAGCGGCTCGCCACGAAGGCGCCGTCGCACAGTGCCGCGTTCGCCGCCGGGTTGCCACCGGAGCCGTGGAGGTCGGAGAAGGCGGCGGTCTGGTTGACGTAGACCCCGCCCGTCAGGTTCAGCGACAACTGGGCGGACTCCTCCAGGCAGGCCTCCTCGACGAGCCGCTCGACCTCGGGCGAGGTCGTGTACGCGCCGACCGTCATGGCGCCCTTCTCCCGCACCGTGCGGCGCAGCAGGTCCACCGCCGCCTGCGCGGAGTCCATGGCGACCGCGAAGGACACCGGGCCGAAGCACTCCGCCATGTAGGCGGCCTCGTCGTCCGGCTTGGCGCCGTCCAGCTTCACGATCACCGGGGTGCGGACCACGGCGTCGGGGAAGTCGGGGTTGGGCACGGTCCGGGAGGCGAGGGCGACTTCGCCGAGCGAGGAGGCGGCCTCCAGACGGGACTTCACATCGGGGTTGACCAGGGCGCCGAGCAGGCCGTTGGCCCGGGCGTCGTCGCCGAGCAGCCCGCTGACGGCAGACGAGAGGTCTGCGACGACCTCGTCGTAGGACTTGTGCCCGGCGTCGGTGTCGATGCCGTCGCGGGGGATCAGCAGGTTCTGCGGGGTGGTGCACATCTGGCCGCTGTACAGGGACAGCGAGAAGGAGAGGTTGGACAGCAGGCCCCGGTAGTCGTCGGTGGAGTCGATGACGACGGTGTTCACCCCGGCCTTCTCGGTGAAGACCTGCGCCTGGCGGGCGTTGGCCTCCAGCCAGTCGCCGAAGGCGGTGGATCCGGTGTAGTCGATGATCCGGATCTCGGGGCGCACCGCAAGGGACTTGGCGAGGCCCTCGCCGGGCCGCTCGGCGGCCAGGGCCACCAGATTCGGGTCGAAGCCGGCCTCGGTGAGCACCTCGCGGGCGGCCTGGACGGTGAGCGCGAGCGGGAGCACCGCCCGGGGGTGCGGCTTGACCAGCACGGCGTTGCCCGTGGCGAGGGAGGCGAAGAAGCCCGGATAGCCGTTCCAGGTCGGGAAGGTGTTGCAGCCGATCACCAGCGCGACGCCGCGCGGGACGGGCTTGAACTCCTTGCGCAGGCTCAGCGGATCCCGCTTGCCCTGCGGCTTGACCCACTGCGCCGACCCGGGCATGCGGACCTGCTCCGCGTAGGCGTACGCGACCGCCTCAAGGCCCCGGTCCTGCGCGTGCGGGCCGCCTGCCTGGAAGGCCATCATGAAGGCCTGGCCCGAGGTGTGCATCACCGCGTGCGCGAACTCGTTGGTCCGCTGGTTGATCCGGGCCAGGATCTCCAGGCAGACCGCTGCCCGCAGCTCGGGGCCCGCGTCCCGCCAGGCGGGGATGCCGGCGCGCATGGCCGGGAGCAGGATGTCCGGATCGGGGTGCGGATACTCCACGCCGAGCTCGATGCCGTACGGGGACACCTCGCCGCCGGTCCAGCCGTCCGTGCCGGGCTGGTCCAGGTCCAGGCGGGCGTGCAGCAGGGCGTCGAAGGCGGCCTTGCCGGTCTCGCCGTCGCCGTAGGCCTTGGGATGCTCGGGGTACGGCGACCAGTACTCGCGAGTGCGGATCGCTTCGAGGGCCTTGTCGAGCGTCGCGCGATGCCGTTCGATCAACATGTGCCAACTCCTCGTCGAGCTGGTGTGTGGGCGGATGGGACGGGCGGTGTGCCGCCAACAACGCTAGATTAACCGAATGTTCGGTCGGGACAAGAGGGACCGGCCGCCCCTGTGGACAACTTGTGGACAACAGGCCGAGGAGCAGGTATTTCATGACCGCACTTGAGCGCAGCAGCACGATCGCTGTCGTCGGCACCGGCACCATGGGCCAGGGCATCGCCCAGGTCGCCCTCGCAGCCGGGCACCACGTGCGGCTCTACGACGCCGCTCCGGGCCGGGCCGAGCAGGCCGAGCGGGAGACGAACCAGCGCTTCGACCGGCTGGTCGAGAAGGGCCGCCTCGACGCCGCCGAACGGGATGCCGCCCGCGCCCGCCTCGCCCCCGCCGTGCGGCTGGAGGAGCTGGCCGGCGCGTCGCTCGTCATCGAGGCGATCCTGGAGGACCTCGGCGCCAAGCAGCAGCTCTTCAGCGCCCTGGAGACCGTCGTCCGCGACGACTGCCTGCTCGCCACCAACACCTCCTCCCTGTCCGTCACCGCCGTGGCCGGCGCCCTGCGCCTCCCCGGCCGCTTCCTCGGCCTGCACTTCTTCAACCCCGCTCCCCTGATGCCACTGGTCGAGGTCGTCTCCGGCCACGCCACGGACGAGGCGGCGGCCACCGCCGCGTACGAGACGGCTGCCGCCTGGGGCAAGACGCCGGTGCGCTGCACCGACACCCCGGGCTTCATCGTCAACCGCATCGCCCGGCCCTTCTACGCGGAGGCGTTCCGCCTCTATGAAGAAGGCGCGGCGGATCCCGCGACCATCGACGCCGTGCTGCGCGAGTGCGGTGGCTTCCGGATGGGGCCCTTCGAGCTGACGGATCTGATCGGCCATGACGTCAACGAGGCCGTCACCCGCTCTGTGTGGGAGTCGTTCTTCCACGACCCGAAGTTCACGCCCTCGCTTGCGCAGCGGCGCCTTGTGGAGTCGGGGCGGCTGGGCCGCAAGTCGGGGCGCGGGTGGTACGACCATGCGCAGGGCGCGCAGCGCCCGGAGCCGCGTACGGCCGGGCCGGAGGACGCGCCGGGCGAGGTCACCGTGTCGGTGGGCGAGGGCAGCCCGGCGGCCGCGCTGCTCGAACTGATCAGGGAGGCCGGGATCAAGGTCCATGAGGGACATTCGGCCAGGGAGTACGAGACCCACATCGAACTGCCGGGCGACGGGCTGCTGTATCTGGCCGACGGCGGTGTCTCGACCCAGGAGGATGATTCCGACGCCGTGCAGTTCGACCTGGCTCTCGACTACCGCTCGGCGACCCGGATCGCCCTGGCGCCGGCCGACAGTGCCCGCCCCGAGACGGTCAGGGCCGCGACCGGCCTGTTCCAGGCGCTCGGGAAGCAGGTCAGCGTGATCGATGACGTCCCTGGCCTGATCGTCGCCCGTACGGTCGCCATGCTGGTGGATTTCGCGGCGGACGCCCTGGCCAGGGGCGTCGCCTCGGCCGCCGACATCGACACCGCCATGCGGCTCGGGGTGAACTATCCGCGTGGTCCGCTTGAGTGGGGCGATGTCCTGGGCCCGGGCTGGGTGTACTGCCTGCTGCAAGAGCTGCGTGAAAACTACCCCGGTGGGCGGTACGCGTCCTCGGGGCTGTTGTACCGGCGCTGGGTCACCAAGCGGAAGCTGCTGTAATCATGACCATGGCACAGCGCGACACGTACACCCCCGAGACCCTGCTCGCCGTCGCCGTCGAGGTGTTCATCGAGCGCGGCTACGACGGCACCTCCATGGAGCACCTGTCGCGCGCCGCCGGGATCTCCAAGTCCTCGATCTACCACCACGTGCGCGGCAAGGAGGAACTGCTGCAGCGCGCGGTCGGCCGCGCGCTGGACGGGCTGTTCGGCATCCTGGAGGAGCCCGCTGCGCAGGCAGGGCGGGCGGTGGAGCGGCTGGAACACGTCACGCGCAGGACGGCCGAGGTGCTGATGGAGGAGCTGCCGTACGTCACGCTCCTGCTGCGCGTGCGCGGCAACACGGAGACCGAGCGGTGGGCCATGGAACGGCGCAGGGAGTTCGATCACCGGGTGACGGATCTGCTGAAGGCGGCGGCGGCCGAGGGGGATCTGCGCGATGACGTGGATCTGCGGCTCGCGACCCGGCTGCTCTTCGGGATGATCAATTCCATAGTGGAGTGGTACCGGCCCGCGCACGCGGACGGCGGGCTCCACCGCGACGAGGTCGCGGACGCTGTGGTGCGGCTCGCCTTCGACGGGCTGCGGCGCTAGGCCTGTCCGGCCAGAGCCGGGCAGCGGCCCGCTGTCAGCTGTCGAGCACCTGGTCGGTCTCCTCGAAGACCAGCAGCGTGCGGCTGCTCAGCACTTCCGGGACCGCCTGGATACGGGTGAGGACCAGCTCGCGCAGGCTGCGGTTGTCAGGGGTGTGGACCAGCAGCAGGACGTCGAAGTCGCCGCTGACCAGCGCGATGTGGGCGACTCCGGGAAGGGCCAGGAGCTTTTCCCGGACGGTGCGCCAGGAGTTCTGCACGATCTTGAGGGTGATGTAGGCAGAGGCGCCGTGACCTGCGCGTTCGTGGTCGACGCGGGCGGTGAAGCCACGGATGACGCCGTCCTCGATGAGCCGGTTGATGCGGGCGTAGGCATTGGCGCGCGATACGTGGACGCGCTCGGCGACGGAACGTATCGAGGCACGTCCGTCCTCCTGCAGATAGCGCAGGATCGCTCGGTCGATCGAGTCGAGGGGGCGCCCGGCGGGCGCGGAATCGGCCATTTGTTCATCTGTCACGCCCCCGCGCCTCCCTACCATGGACGTACTGGCTCCATCACAGGCTGTGCAGAACCGTTTGTCCACAGGCGGAACCGACCTGTAGCCAAATTGCATCGACGACCGAACAATCGGTAGGGAGCGCATACCCGCTCTCCGGCCCTGCTACGTCGTTACGTCGAGGGCATTCGAACACGCCCACGAGGAGGTGCTCGCGATGACCGTCCTGGACCAGCCCGTCTGGCACCCGCGCACCGAGCCCGCGCCGCTGTTGCCCGACGCGGAGCCGTACCGCCTGCTCGGGACACCCGCCGCCCGCGCGCTCGACCCCGGTCTGCTCACCGGGCTGTACGGGCAGCTGGTGCGCGGCCGCCGCTACAACCGGCAGGCCACGGCCCTGACCAAGCAGGGGCGGCTCGCCGTCTACCCCTCCAGCGCCGGCCAGGAGGCCTGCCAGATAGGTGCCGCCCTCGCGCTCCGGCCGCAGGACTGGCTCTTCCCCAGCTATCGCGACACCCTCGCCGTCATCGCCCGGGGCGTGGACCCCGTCGAGGCGCTCACCCTGCTGCGCGGCGACTGGCACTCGGGCTACGACTCCCGCGAGTGCCATGTCGCCCCGCTCAGCACCCCGCTCGCCACCCAGCTGCCGCACGCCGTCGGGCTGGCGCACGCCGCCAGGCTCAAGGGCGACGACGTGGTCGCCCTCGCCATGGTCGGCGACGGCGGCACCAGCGAGGGTGACTTCCACGAGGCGCTGAACTTCGCCGCCGTGTGGCGGGCCCCGGTGGTCTTCTTCGTGCAGAACAACGGCTTCGCCATCTCCGTGCCGCTGGCCAAGCAGACCGCCGCGCCGTCCTTCGCCCACAAGGCGGTCGGCTACGGGATGCCGGGCCGGCTCGTGGACGGCAACGACGCGGCAGCGGTGCACGCCGTGCTGACCGAGGCGGTCGGACGGGCGCGGGGCGGCGGCGGGCCGACTCTGGTCGAGGCCGTCACCTACCGGATCGAAGCGCACACCAACGCCGACGACGCCACCCGCTACCGGGACGACACCGAGGTCGAGACCTGGCGCGAGCACGACCCGATCGCCTTGCTGGAGCGCGAGCTGCGGGTGCGAGGGCTGCTCGACGAGACCCTCATCAGCGCTGCCGAGGACGAGGCCGAGCGCATGGCGGCCGATCTGCGCGACCGGATGAACGAGGAAGCGGCGCTCGACCCCATGGAGCTGTTCACCCACGTCTACGCCGAGCAGACACCCCAGCTCAGGGAACAGGCCGCGATGCTGCGCGCCGAGCTGGACGCCGAGAGGGACGCGGGGGCAGGGACATGAGCACGCACACGGGCACGGCCGTCGCAGCGGAGCGAAGGACGGAAAGAAAGCCCGCCACCATGGCGTACGCGCTCAACCGCGCGCTGCGTGACGCCCTTGCCGACGACCCCAGCGTGCACCTGCTGGGCGAGGACATCGGCACGCTGGGCGGGGTCTTCCGCATCACGGACGGGCTGGCCAAGGAGTTCGGCGACAGCCGCTGCACGGACACGCCACTGGCCGAGGCGGGCATTTTGGGCACGGCCGTCGGAATGGCGATGTACGGGCTCCGGCCGGTCGTCGAGATGCAGTTCGACGCCTTCGCGTACCCGGCCTTCGAGCAGCTGATCAGCCATGTCTCGCGGATGCGCAACCGCACGCGCGGTGTGCTGCCGCTGCCGATCACCATCCGGGTGCCGTACGGCGGCGGCATCGGCGGCGTCGAGCACCACAGCGATTCGTCGGAGGCGTACTACCTGCACACACCCGGGCTGCACGTCGTCACCCCGGCGACGGTGGCGGACGCGTACGGGCTGCTGCGCGCGGCCATCGCCTCGGACGACCCGGTGGTCTTCCTGGAGCCGAAGCGGCTGTACTGGTCCAAGGACGACTGGTCCGCCGACGAACCGGCCGTTGTTCCGGGGCCGGGGCGCGCGATGGTGCGGCGCGCGGGGCGCTCCGCGACGCTCATCACCTACGGGCCCTCGCTGCCGGTGTGCCTGGAAGCGGCCGAGGCGGCGGGTGAGGAGGGCTGGGACCTGGAGGTCCTCGACCTGCGGACCCTGGTCCCGTTCGACGACGAGACGGTGGCCGCGTCGGTGCGGCGGACCGGGCGGGCCGTCGTCGTCCACGAGTCGGCGGGCTTCGGCGGGGCCGGCGCGGAGATCGCGGCGCGGGTGACGGAGCGCTGCTTCCACTGGCTGGAGGCACCGGTGCTCCGGGTCACCGGCTTCGACATCCCGTATCCGCCGCCCATGCTGGAGCGGCACCATCTGCCGAGCGTCGACCGGATCCTCGACGCGGTCGGCCGGCTCCAGTGGGAAGGCGGTGCGTGATGGCCGTCGTGCGGGAGTTCGTCCTTCCCGACCTGGGCGAGGGACTTACGGAAGCCGAGATCGTGCGGTGGCTGGTGCGGGTCGGCGAGGTCGTCGCCGTCGACCAGCCGGTCGTCGAGGTCGAGACGGCGAAGGCGGTGGTGGAGGTGCCGTGCCCCTACGGGGGTGTCGTCACGGCCCGGTTCGGGGAGGAGGGCGAGGAGCTGGGCGTCGGGCGTCCGCTGCTGACCGTCGCGGTCGGGGCGAGCGAGGATTCCCCTTCCGATTCCCGTGCTGGTTCCGGTTCCGGCAATGTCCTGGTCGGCTACGGCACGGGTGCGCCTGCCGCGCGGCGGCGGCGGGTGCGGGCGCCCGCGATGGGCGGTGCCGTCGTCGTGGACGACGGGCCGGTGGCCGTCATCTCGCCCCTCGTACGGCGGGTCGCGCGTGAACATGGCGTCGACCTGCGGTCACTGACGGGGTCCGGGCCCGACGGGCTGATTCTGCGGGCGGACGTCGAACGGGCGATCGCGGCGCCGGTCGTCGTCGCCGAGCCGGTCCCGGCCCTGGCCCCGGCTCCCGACGGTTCCCGGATTCCCCTGCGCGGGGTGCGGGGAGCCGTCGCGGACAAGCTCAGCCGCAGCCGGCGGGAAATCCCCGACGCCACGTGCTGGGTGGACGCGGACGCGACCGAGTTGCTGGCGGCGCGGGCGGCGATGAACGCGGGGGCCACGGCCAAGGTCTCCGTACTGGCGCTGCTCGCCCGGATCTGCACGGCGGCGCTGGCCCGCCATCCCGAGCTCAACTCGACGGTCGACACCGAGCGGAACGAGATCGTACGGCTGCCCGGGGTGCATCTCGGCTTCGCCGCGCAGACCGAGCGCGGCCTGGTCGTGCCGGTGGTGCGGGACGCGCAGGCGCGCACGGTCGAAGGGCTGGCGGAGGAGATGGCGCGGCTCACGGAGGCCGCGCGGGCCGGGAAGCTGACACCGGGTGAGCTGACCGGCGGGACGTTCACCCTGAACAACTACGGCGTCTTCGGGGTGGACGGCTCCACGCCGATCATCAACCATCCGGAGGCGGCGATGCTCGGAGTCGGCCGAATAGCGCCCAAGCCGTGGGTGTGGGAGGGCGAGCTGGCGGTCCGGCAGGTCGTGCAGCTGTCGCTGACCTTCGACCACCGGGTGTGCGACGGGGGCACGGCGGGCGGGTTCCTGCGGTTCGTGGCGGACTGCGTGGAGCGGCCGGCGGTGCTTCTGCGCAGCGTCTAGCGCCCTGGCTCTGCTGGGCGTGCGGTTCGTCGGCGGGTGCCGCGCCGTTGCGCCTGCGGCGGGCCTCTTCCCCACCCCGCCCCTTCCCGAACCGGGGCTCCGCCCCGGACCCTCCCCCAAGCACTTCGTGCAGGGGGTACCCCCACTCCTCAAACGCCGGAGGGGCTGAGTGGGAAACTCGCCGCATGACACAGCACGCAACTTACGACGCCGTGATCCTTGCCGGTGGTGCCGCGAAACGTCTCGGAGGGGCGGACAAGCCAGGGCTGGCCGTGGCGGGGCGGGCGATGGTGGAGCGCGTGCTGGAGGCGTGTGCGGGGGCCGGGCGGACGGTGGTGGTGGGGCCGCGCCGGGGGACGGGGCAGGCGGTGGTGTGGGCCAGGGAGGAGCCGCCGGGGGGCGGGCCGCTGGCGGCGCTGTCGGCGGGGGTGCGGGAGGTGACGGCGGAGACGGTGGTGGTGTTCGCGGCGGATCTGCCGTTCGTGACCCGGGAGGTGGTGCGGGGGCTGCTGGCGGAGCTGGACCCGGCGGCCGAGGGCGTGGTGCTGACCGACCCCGGCGGGCGGGACCAGCCGTTGGCGGCGGCGTACCGGACGGAGGCGCTGCGCCGCGAGCTCGCGCTGATCGCGGCCGAGCACGGCGGCGTGGCGGGGCTGCCGCTGCGGCTGCTGACGGCTGAGCTGGTGCTTCGTCGGCTGCCGGACCCGACCGGGACGGCGTCCTTCGACTGCGACACCTGGGAGGACCTGTCCACCGCACGGGCACGGATCAGGGAGCATGGGCACGTGTTGGATGAATGGATCGCCGCAGCCAAGGCCGACCTCGGGATCGATCTCGACGTCGATGTCGCCGTATTGCTCGACCTGGCCAGGGACGCCGCGCACGGAGTCGCCCGCCCGGCGGCCCCGCTGACCACGTTCCTGGTCGGTTACGCGGCCGCACAGGCGGGCGGCGGCCCGGAGGCGGTGGCGGAGGCGGCTCGCAAGGCCACGGCTCTCGCCGAGCGCTGGGTCGCGGAAGCCGGTGGCACCGCGGAGGCCGAAAAGGGCGAAGAGGGCAAGTGAGCGGTTCCACGCCGTGGCCCGACGCACGGCGGATCGCGGGCCGGGCCGGGACGCCGCTGGCCAGGGTGAATGTGCCGCTGGGCGAGGCGCTCGGGCACGCGCTGGCGGAGCCGCTGACGGCGCTGACCGACCTGCCGTCGTTCGACACCTCCGCCATGGACGGGTGGGCGGTGGCGGGCCCCGGCCCCTGGCGGCTGTCGGGCCAGTTGCTGGCGGGGCAGCGCCCCGGGGAGCCGCTGCCGGACGGGCACGCCACGGGGATCGCCACCGGGGCCGCGCTGCCGCCCGGGGCGACCGCCGTACTGCGGCGCGAGCACGGCCGCACGGGCCCCGACGGGATGCTGCACGCCGTCCAGGGCCCGCCGGAGCCCTGGCAGGACATACGCCCGCGCGGCCAGGAGTGCCGGGGCGGCGACGAACTGCTGGCCACCGGCGCGCTCGTCACCCCGGCGGTGCTCGGGCTCGCGGCGGCGGCGGGCTATGACGTGCTGGCGGTGACGGTCCGGCCCCGGGTCGACCTGCTCGTACTGGGCGACGAACTGCTGGACCGGGGCCCGCCGTACGGCGGGCGGGTGCGGGACGCGCTGGGGCCGCTGCTGCCCGCCTGGCTGCGGGGGCTGGGAGCGGAGGCGGTGAGCGTACAGCGGCTCGTCGATGACGCGGACGCGCTGTACGAGGCCGTCACCGGCTCCACCGCCGAGCTGATCGTGACCACGGGCGGCACGGCCGGCGGCCCGGTCGACTTCGTGCACCCCGTCCTGGACCGGATCGGCGCCAAGCTGCTGGTCGACGGCGTCGCGGTGCGCCCCGGGCATCCCATGCTGCTTGCCGAACTGCCCACCGGGGGCCACCTCGTGGGCCTGCCCGGCAATCCGCTCGCCGCCGTCTCCGGCGTACTGACCCTGGCCGCGCCGCTGCTGCGCACGCTGACCGGGCGGCCGGGCCCGACTCCGTACGCCGCCCGGCTGACCGCCGCCGTGCCGGGGCATCCGGCCGACACCCGGCTGGTCCCGGTGATCTTCGACGAGGAGTCCAAGGTCGTTCCGCTGCACTTCCACGGGCCCGCCATGCTGCGCGGCATCGCCGCCGCCGACGGCATGGCCGTCATCCCGCCGGGCGGCAGGGCCGAGGGCGCGCGGACCGCGGTGCTCCGCATGGAATGGGGGGCCGGGAGTTGACGCCCGCCGCTTCCCTGTCCCTCCCCCGCGCACCCGTCGGGTCGCCGCTGCGCCAGGTCGTACGGCGGCTGTTCATGGCGCTGGCCTGCATGGCCGCGACCGTCGCCATCGTCTACGCCGACCGGGGCGGCTACCACGACAACGCCGACGGGACGGTGTCGTTCCTCGACAGCGTCTACTACGCGACCGTCACCCTCTCCACCACCGGCTACGGCGACATCGTCCCCTACAGCGCCAGTGCCCGGCTGAGCAATGTGCTGCTCGTGACGCCGCTGCGCGTACTGTTCCTGATCATCCTGGTCGGCACCACGCTGGAGGTGCTCACCGAGCGCACCCGCGAGCAGTACCGGCAGCAGCGCTGGAGGTCCGCCGTGCGCGACCACACCGTCATCGTCGGCTACGGCACCAAGGGCCGCGCGGCCGCCCGGACCCTGGTCGCCCACGGCGTCCGCGCCGGGCAGATCGTGGTCGTCGACCCCGACCCGGTGGCGGTCGAGGCCGCCCTCGCCGACGGCTTCGCCGGGGTGGCCGGGGACGCGACGCGCAATGACGTGCTGTTGCAGGCCGAGACGCAGCGGGCGAAGGACGTGGTGATCGCCGCCCAGCGGGACGACACGGCGGTGCTGGTCGCACTCACCGCGAGGCAGCTCAACGCGCGCGCGACGATCGTCGCCTCCGTGCGCGAGGAGGAGAACGTGCCGCTGCTGCGGCAGTCGGGTGCCAGTGCCGTTGTCACCAGTTCCGGCGCGGCCGGCCGGATGCTGGGGCTGTCGATGCTCAGCCCCAGCGCGGGGCGCGTGATGGAGGATCTCATCACGTACGGGAGCGGGCTCGATCTCGTCGAGCGGCCGGTGACGAAGGCGGAGGCCGGGCGCTCGCCGCGCGAACTGCGGGATCTGGTGGTCGCGGTCAAGCGGGGGCACCGGCTGCTCGACCATGACGACCCGGAGGCGGCGGTGCTGGAGCCGACCGACCGGATCATCGCCATCCAGCGGGCGGGCGCGTAGGCCCGGACAGGGCCCAGGTCGCTTCGCGTCCGTTAGCGTCGGCCCCATGGCTATGCATGCGATCACGATTCCTGAGCCCGGCGGCCCCGAAGCCCTCGTCTGGGACGAGGTCCCGGATCCCGTACCCGCTGAGGGCGAGGTCCTGGTCGAGGTGGCCGGTACGGCGGTCAACCGGGCCGATGTGCTGCAGCGGCAGGGGTTCTACAACCCGCCGCCGGGGGCCTCGCCGTATCCGGGGCTGGAGTGCTCGGGGCGGGTGGCCGCGCTCGGGCCGGGGGTGACCGGGTGGGCGGTCGGCGACGAGGTCTGCGCGCTGCTGGCGGGCGGCGGTTACGCGGAGCGAGTGGCGGTCCCGGTGGGGCAGTTGCTGCCGGTGCCCAAGGGGGTGGACCTGGTCACGGCGGCCGGGCTGCCCGAGGTCACGGCGACGGTGTGGTCCAACGTCTTCATGCTGGCGCATCTGCGGCCGGGCGAGACCTTGCTGGTGCACGGCGGCAGCAGCGGGATCGGCACGATGGCGATCCAGCTCGCGAAGGCGGTCGGCGCGCGGGTGGTGGTGACGGCGGGGAGCGAGGCGAAGCTGGAGCGCTGCCGGGAGCTGGGGGCGGACCTGGCGGTCAACTACCGCGAGGCGGATTTCGTGGAGGCCGTGCGGGGCGCGTACGGGGGCGCCGATGTCGTGCTCGACATCATGGGCGCGAAGTACCTGGAGCGGAACGTGGACGCGCTGGCCGTCAACGGGCGGCTGGTGATCATCGGGCTGCAGGGCGGGGTCAAGGCCGAGCTCAACCTGGGGAAGCTGCTGGCGAAGCGGGCGGCTGT
>Ga0307517_10002267_pt1 | contig 31005 bp, 35 predicted proteins | sample 23_EM_MG_FD_194515 | JGI IMG/M metagenome (GOLD analysis project Ga0307517, IMG submission 194515) | Populus trichocarpa ectomycorrhiza microbial communities from riparian zone in the Pacific Northwest, United States - 23_EM | ecosystem: Host-associated > Plants > Roots > Unclassified | place... | reverse complement strand
CGCGGAAAGCCCGCTAAGCTCGTCATCGTCGCCGTCATGCGAAAGCTGATCGAGGCCGCAAACCTCGTCCTCGAACGCGGCCAGCCCTGGCTCAAGCAAACCGCCACCTGAACATGGTTGCTCCGTCTCGGCGCGTATCCGCGCCGAGCCACCTCCCCCTGATCGCGCTGCGCGCTGGGGGAGGAACTATTGTCGTGGGGGCGTTGGGCGTATTTGACTGGTCTGCGTCTGAAGATTGGCGGCGGGGAGGTCGTGATGGGATCGGCGATGACCAGGCCCCGAATCTACACAACCAACTTCGCCAGCGTCTATCCGCTCTACGTCGCCAAGGCGGAGCGGAAGGGGCGCACCCGGGCTGAGGTCGACGAGATCATCCTTTGGCTGACGGGGTTTACGCGCGACGGGTTCGCCGCCCAACTGGCGGCGGGGTCGGACTTCGAGACCTTCTTCGCCCAGGCGCCCGGGCTGAACCCGGCGCGGGCCGATATCAAGGGCGTGGTCTGCGGCGTTCGGGTCGAAGAGGTCGCCGAGCCGCTGATGCGGGAGATCCGCTACCTGGACAAGCTCATCGACGAGCTGGCCAAGGGGAAGGCGATGGGGAAGATCCTGAGGGGTTGACGGGGCCGTCTGTCGTGGGCGGGCGGCTGGGCCTCTCCTTCTCTCCCGATGGTGGGCGAGGGTCCTTGGATGGACGCGGGGCTTTCTCGTCGCCCGCGCCGCCCTCTCCCTGCCCTCTCCCTCTCGCTGCGCGGGGGAGAGGAGGGGGCTGCATATATGTTCTCTATTTGTTCTTGACGTCAGCGCGCGTTTGTGGGATGATCTTGTCAGCGTTGTGAGGTGCGCCCGGGCCCTGGGCGCCGGCGGATCTCAGGCGATGCCGCGATGGCGTGAGCCTCACAATTCCGGTCATCCCTGCGAAGGCGGGGATGGGCGGTTGCGGCGGCTATCCAATCAATCAGACGAGGTGGCGATGGCTCGGGCGAAGGGGCGCAGCGGGGCTGTGCGGTGGGCGCGGGTGCGGGAGGTGACGCCGTGGTCGGAGGACCTGGCGCGGACCATCTGCGAGCGGGTGGCCGGCGGCGAGCTGCTCTATCCGCTGCTGCGCGGGAAGGGGATGCCGACGCCGCAGAGCGTGGCGCGGTGGGCCCGGGAGCGGCCGGAGTTCGGCGAGGCGCTGGCGCAGGCGCGGCGGATCGGCGGGCGGCCGGTGCGGGGCGCGGACAGCCTGGGGCGGCCTTTGGCCGGCGGCGGGGTCTGGAGCTATTGCCTGGAGACGGCGGACGCGGTGTTCGAGCGGCTGTGCGACGGGGAGAGCCTGACCGCGATCGGGGACGATCCGACCATGCCCAGCCTGTCGACCCTGTTCTATTGGCGCCGGCACATCGTGGAATTCGAGGAGGCGGTGCAGGCGGGCATGCGCATCCGGGCCGAGCGGATGGGCGACCTGGCCTGGGAGATGGCCCGATCGGCGACGCCGGAGACGGCCTATCTGACCCATGTGAAGCTGACGCACCTGAGGTGGCACGTGGGCGTGCTGGCGCCGAAGGTCTACCGCATCAAGACGGTGGAGCCGGAGACGCCGCCGAAGTCGCTGACCATCCTGATGCGCCACTTCGAGGTCGAGGTGGACAAGGAAACCGGCGAGAAGCGGACGGTGGCCTATTGCCCCAACCCCGACACCGGCAAGGTGGAGCGCGAGGACACGCCGGGCTGGCGGCCGCCGGGCGACAAGACCGTGATCCCGATGCCGGGCGGGCGCTACGGCCGCTAGATCGCGGCCGGCGCGGGGCGGGGCGGCGCCAGCCTCACCCGATGCGGTGCAGGGCGCAGAGCTTGTTGCCGTCCGGGTCGCGGAGGTAGGCGAGGTATAGCCTGGCCATGCCGCTTTCGCGCACGCCCGGGGGCTCTTCGCAGGTGGTTCCGCCGGCGGCGAGGCCTGCGGCGTGCCAGGCGGCGCCCTGCTCGGGGGAGGCGCAGGCAAAGCCGATGGTGCCGCCGTTGGCGAAGGTCGCCGGCTCGCCGTTGATCGGCAGCGAGACCGAGAAGGTCCCGGTCTTGGTGCGGTAGAAGATGCGGTGACGGTCGACCAGGCCCGGCGGGACGTCGAGGGCGCCCAGCAGCGCGTCGTAGAACGTCTTGGCGCGGTCGAGGTCGTTGGTGCCGATCATGATGTGCGAGAACATGGGCTTCTTCCCTCTGGCCCCGCGCGGGCGGCGGGCGGCTTGCGTTGCGCCCAAGCTTAGAGGGGACGGCGGCGGGGTGCTAGGCCGGCAGGACGGAGAGCGGGCTTTCCTCGGAGGTCCAGACGCCGTCCCAGTCGGCCGGCGGGGGCCGGCGGGCCAGGGTGCGGGCGCGGTCGAGCATGAGGGCGCAGGGGTAGTCGTCCGGCGCGGCGGCGACGGCGGCCTCGAAGGCCCTGGCGGCGTCCTTCCAGCGGCGCTGGGCGAGCGCCTGGCGGCCTTCGGCGTAGGCTTCGAGGGCGGCGGCGGCGACCGGGCGCTGGGGGGTGAGCACCTGGAAGATGCGGGCCGGGCGCTGGCGGCCCTTGACCCGGATGGTGTCGAGCTCGCGCAGGGGGTAGACGGCCGCCGCCACCTCGGCGGTGTCCTCGCAGATCACCACGCCGACCCGGTAGACCTTGGTGATCTTCTCCAGCCGCGCGGCCAGGTTCACGCTGTCGCCGATGACGGTGTAGTCCATGCGCTTGGGCGAGCCGATGGTGCCGGCGACCATCTCGCCGGAGGCCACGCCGACGCCGACGACGACGTCGGGGAGGCCGCGGGCCCGGCGGCTGGTGTTGATGGCGGCGATGGCGCCGACCATGGCGATGGCGCTGCCGACCGCGTTCAGCGCATCGCGGCCGGAGGTGAGCGGGGCGCCGTAGACCGCCATCAGGGCGTCGCCGATGAACTTGTCGAGCATGCCGTCGGACTGGGAGACCGCCTCGAAGAGCTCGGTGAAGATCTCGTTCAGCATGTCGACCGTGTCGCGCGGCGCCAGGCCCTCGGCCATGGAGGTGAAGTTGCGGATGTCGGCGAAGAGGACGCTGGCGTGGCAGGCGCTGCCGAACAGCAGCTCGTCCTCGCGGCCCATGATCTGGTCGACCACGTTCTGGGTCATGAAGCGGCGCATGGCGCCCTGCAGGCGTTTGCCCTCGCTGATGTCCTCCACGATGATCAGCAGGCCGGCCTGCTGGTCGTCGCTCAGCAGGGGGACGATGGAGAGGTTGGCCGAGATGGTCTCGCCGGTGCTGGTGCGGACGTCGGCGTCCAGCAGGGTCTTGGGCTTGCCCGAGGCGTTGACGCCGTCGATCTCGTCCATCAGCCAGGCGTTCTCGCCGGAGAGGAAGACCTGGGCGCTGGCGCCGTCGGCGGCCGCGGGGTCGATCTTCAGGATGGCGCAGGCCGCCGCGTTCAGCTTGGCGACGCGGGCCTCGCGGTCCAGCGTGATCACCCCCGAGGACATCGAGCGCAGGATGCTCTCGTTGTAGTTCCGCTCAGAGGCCACCTCGGCGAAGAGGGTGGCGTTCTCGATGGCGATGGCGGCCTGGGCGGCAAACGCGCTCATCCGCTCCAGCTCGTTGTCGCCGAAGCTCTTGCGGTCCTCGTGGTTCAGCGCCTGCATGACGCCCACGCGGCGGCCGTCGCGGGTGGTGACCGGCACGGTGAGCACGCTGATGGTGTGGTAGCCGGTGGCGGCGTCCACCTCGCGGTTGAAGCGCGGGTCGGCATAGGCGTCGGCCAGGTTCACCGCCTCGCCGTGGGTGAAGCTCCAGCCGGCCAGGCCCGCGGCGGCGGGGAAGCGCAGGTCCTTGCCCTCGACGCCCTCGGCCACCACCGACACCAGCTCGCCGGTGCGGGCGTCGTGCAGGAAGAGCGAGGAACGATCGGCGTGGATGACCGCGGTGGTGACCTTGACGATCTTCTTCAGGAGTGGAGCCAGCTGCATCTCGCTCGAAATCGAGATGTTCACGTCCAGCAGCCGGCGCAGGTCCATGTTGGTCTGTTCGGATGAGTCGATCGCCTTGCTCCAGCGGTCGGCGAGGATGACCAGCTGGGAGAACAGCAGCAGCAGCGCGCCCACCGGCACCAGGTTGCGGCCGAACACCGGCGGCAGGTTGGCGTTGGCCACCACGTCCGAATAGAGCAGGGCGATCACGAAGGAGCCCAGGCCGAAGGCGAAGACGAAGGCGCCGTCGCGCCGGCGGACACAGGCGGCCACGACCACCGCCAGCATGCTGACGAAGGCCGCGGTGCGCACGATCGAGGCCCACTGCGAGACCCGGCTCAGCAGGATGGTGTCGCCCAGGATCGCGACGCCGGCGTAGACCAGCAGGCGCGCGCCGTTCACCCCCTGCAGGATCCAGTAGGGGATGCGCGGCGTCTCGCGGGGATAGAGCTCGCGCACATAGGCCAGCGCCAGCACCACGGCCGCGGCGCTGGTCAGGTACTGGCCGGCCAGTTTGACGTGCAGGCTCAGGTCCGGCGCGACGAGTTCCAGCAGGTCGTCGTGGGCCAGGGTGGCGGCGAAGGGCAGCAGCAGCAGGCAGGCGATGCCGAAATAGAGCGAGGCCCGCTCGCCCGGCCGGAACACGAACACCACCAGGCCGTAGGCGGAGAGCAGCAGCAGCGAGGAGACCAGCAGCAGGCCCTGCAGCCAGGAGAGCGCGATCCAGCGGCTCATGGGCTCGGCGGCGCCGAAGACCGGGGCGTCGGAGAGCCCCGAGTCGCGGTGGTGCAGGGTGGCGATGTCGATCCGCAGGTCGAGGTCGCGGCCATCGGCGTCGATGGTGACCTCCTGGGCGCGGTGCACGCTGCGCGAGGCCTCCGGCGTCAGGGCGAAGACGCCGCGCTCGGAGAGCACCCGGCCGTTCACGGCGATCCGCGAGGCGGCGAAGGTCTGGCGCATGTAGAGCGTGTAGCGGCCCGCCGGCAGGCCGCTGATCTTCAGGTCGTAGGACGCCGCCCCGACCTCCGGCAGCGCCGGGGCGCCGGGGTGCGGGCCGGCCCAGCCGCCGGGCACGTGGGCCGTAAGCGTCGCGCCGGGGGCCGGGGCCGTCAGCCAGGTCAGCCGCCAGTCGCCCTTGAGCTCGACGGGCGCGGAAAGCGGGCCCCACTGGGCGAAGCTGACCACGCCGCCGCGCGCCGGGGGGGCGTTGTGGGCGATCGGATCGATGAAGAACGGCGCGCAGAGTCCGCAGAGCAGGGCCAGCAACAGCATGGCGAGGGCGAGCCGGCGGGCGGGCGACCTGCGGGCTAGGCCCGGTTCGTTCGGCGACGCGGTCTCGGTACTGCTCAACGCCGGCCCTCCACGGCGCAGTTAGCCTCCGAATTCCGCGAAAGTCACGCCGGAGGCGGCGGGCTACATGCGCTCCGGAACGCTGACGCCCAGCAGGTCGAGCGCCAGTTCGAGCTGGGTCAGGGCCGCCGTGGCCAGCGTCAGGCGCGAGGCGCGGACGGCCGGCTCGGCCTGCAGGATCGGGCAGGCCGCGTAGAACTTCGAGAAGGCCTGGCTCAGGCGATAGGCGTGCTCGGCCAGCGCATTGGGGGCCTTCTTGTCGTAGGCCTCGGTGAGCGCGCCGTCGAAGGCGTCGAGCGTCAGCACCAGGTCGCGCTCGGCGGGCTCGGTGACGGCGACGGGGCCGGCGGCGTGGCCCTCGGTCTCGGCGCGGCGCAGCAGGGATTTCACCCGGACCGCCTGGTAGAGCAGGTAGGGGCCGGTCTTGCCCTCGAAGCTGGAGAAGCGGTCGAGGTCGAAGACGTAGGAGGTGCCGCGGAAGTTCTGCAGGTCGGCGAACTTCAGCGCGGCCACGGCGACCTTGCCGGCGATCTCCTCGAACTCCCCGGTCGAGAAATTCTCGCCGAGGCCCGCCTCGTGCAGGCGTTCGCGAGCCTTCTCGCGGGTCATCTCGATCATGTCGTAGAGCTTCAGGACGCCGCCTTCGCGGGTCTTGAAGGGTTTGCCGTCGGTCCCGTTCATGGTGCCGAAGCCGATATGCTCCAGCTGGCCGGGGGCGGCGTAGCCGGCCTGGTAGGCGGCGCGGAAAACGATCTCGAAATGGTCGGCCTGGCGCTGGTCGACGCAGTAGATGGTCAGGTCAGGCCCAAACGAGTCCCGGCGGTCGACGATGGTGGCGAGATCGGTCGTGCCGTACATCGCCGAGCCTTCCGACGAGACGACGAGCAGGGGCGGCAGCTCTTTCTTGTCGCCTGGCTGGACGACGCGGATGATGCGGGCGCCCTGGTCGTCGACCAGCAGGCCCTTGGCGTCCAGCTCGACGATCATCGGGGCGATCAGGGCCTCGACGTCGCTCTCGCCTTTCCAGAGGTCGAAGTCGACGCCCAGCGCATGGAAGTCGCGTTCCAGCGCCACCTGGGTCACGTCCCGGAACCGCTGCCACAGCGCATAGTAGCCGGGCTGTTTGGTCTGCAGGCCGGCGGTGATCTTGCGGGCCCTGTCCCGATAGTCGGTGTCGGATTTCCCCCTGGCGGCGGCCTCCGGATAGAGGCGGTCGAGGTCGGCCAGGCTGACGGCGTCGAAGGCGCTGAGGTCGGCCGGCGCGGCGCCGGCGGCGTTGGCGGCCTCGACGACGGCGGCGATCTGCGGGCTCTCGTCCATGACCGCGCCGATGAGCAGGCCCATCTGGTAGCCCCAGTCGCCGAAGTGGGCGTCGCCCAGCACCTCGTCGCCGCGGAACCGGTAGATGCGCTTGATGGACTCCCCGATGATCGAGGCGCGCAGGTGGCCCACGTGCATGGGCTTGGCGACGTTGGGGCCGCCGTAGTCGACCAGCACCTTGCGCCTGTTCGTCACCGGCTCGGCGCCGGAGCGCGGGTCGGCGGCGATCTCATCGGCGCGGGCGGCGAGCGTCGCGTCGGCCACGCGGAAGTTGATGAAGCCCGGTCCGGCGATCTCGACGGCGGCCAGGCGAGGGTCGCCGGCCAGCTTCCCGGCGACGGCGGTGGCGATCTCGCGCGGGTTCTTCCCCGCCTGCCTGGCGGCGGCGAGGGCGCCGTTCGACTGGAAATCGGCGAGGTCGGGGCGATCCGAGGCGGTGACGCGGCCCAGGCCGGCCGGCAGCCCTGCGGCGGCGAAGGCGGCCTCAACCGCTTCGCTCAGCCCGCGTTTCAGGTCGCTCATCGGCGCTTTTTGGCATCCTGGGCGGCCACGGCCGCGGCGCCGGCGTTGACCCGGAAGCGCTTGCCCTCGCGGTTGAAGGCGGCCATCTGCGGGGTGACGTCGAAGCCCACCAGGACCTCGAAATTGGCGCCGGAGGTGTTCATCGCGCCGCGCGGGATGGTGATCTGCGAAACCTTCTCGGTCACGTAGACGCGGTCCTGGCCGGCCTCGAACTTCACCGGCAGGTCGAAGGTCTGCTTGGCGATGACCTCGCGGTTGCGGTCGGTGACGGCCACCCAGTAGTGGAAGGTCTTGGAGCTGGCGGTCGCCTGCGGCCCGCGGCCGAGCTCGAACAGCAGCTCCATGGAAACCTGGATCGGCTGGGCGTCCTTGTACTGGCAGCCGGCCGAGATGCCCTGGATCTCGCCGGTGAAGCCGACGTTGGCGGAGGCCTCGCGGTCGTCCTTGAACTCGACGTAGCGGCTGGCGTCGTAGAGCGACTTCACGAACGGGCAGGGACCGGCGTTGCGCATCTGGGGCAGCGGCGCCTGGCTGTCGCTCCACTCTTCCTTGCTCTTCTTCTTCTTGGCGTCGGCCTGCTGTTGCTGCTCGTCGTCGCCGCCACCGCCCCGCCCGGGGCCGCCGCCGCCAGGATATTGCGCGTAGGCCGGGAAGGACGAGGCCGCGACGGCGGCGGCGAGGGCGACGAGGAGCAGGCGGCGCATGACAGGCGTCCAGGCAAGAGAGCGCGAGCGGGCGCGCGGGCGTTCGCCTGCTAGTACAGCCTCGCGAATGCGGCGGCAACGCGGCTGGCGGGCGCGGGCCTGACCGCCTACCTTGGCGGCATGACCGTTTCGACCGCTTCGCGCCTTCCGATCACCGTGCTGCTGGCGACGCCGCGCGGCTTCTGCGCCGGCGTCGACCGGGCGATCCAGATCGTCGAGCGGGCGATCGAGAAGTATGGCGCGCCGGTCTATGTGCGCCACGAGATCGTCCACAACCGCCATGTGGTGGAGCGGTTGAAGGCGTTGGGGGCGGTGTTCGTCGAGGAACTGCACGAGTGCCCGCCCGACCGGCCTGTGGTGTTCTCGGCCCATGGGGTGCCCAAGGCCGTGCCCGCCGAGGCCAAGGCCCGCAAGATGCTCTATCTCGACGCCACCTGCCCGCTGGTCTCCAAGGTGCATGTGGAGGCGGGGCGGCACCATGACGCGGGCCGCGAGATCGTGCTGATCGGCCACGCCGGCCACCCGGAGGTGGTGGGCACCATGGGCCAGCTGCCGGAGGGCGCGGTGGCGCTGATCGAGACGGTGGCCGACGCCATGGCCTATCAGCCGCGCGATCCGGGAAACGTGGCCTTCGTGACCCAGACCACGCTGTCGGTGGACGACACCGGCGAGATCGTCGCCGCGCTCAGGGCCCGGTTCCCGTCCATGGCCGCGCCGCACAAGGAGGACATCTGCTACGCCACCACCAACCGCCAGGAGGCGGTGAAGTCGGTGGCGGCGCGCTCGGACGTGCTGCTGGTGCTGGGGAGCGCCAATTCGTCCAATTCGGTGCGCCTGGCCGAGGTCGGCATGCGCTCGGGCGCGAAGTCCTACCTGATCGACGACGCGGACGGGCTCGACCTGGCCTGGCTGGCGGGCGCGAAAGTGGTGGGCGTGACCGCGGGGGCCTCGGCGCCCGAGGTGCTGGTGCAGGGGGTGATCCAGTGGCTGTCGGAGCACTTCGACGCCGCGGTCGAAGAGGTCGACGCCGAGCGCGAGACCGTGAGTTTCAAGCTGCCGAAGGTGCTGGCGGGTTAGAGACGCGACGCCCCAATCCAAAGCTCGTCATCCCCCGGCGTGTCCGGGGGAGCCATAAACGCGGGAGAGCGTGATTGTTGGCAGCGGCGCCGCGTCGCCTTCATCTGCACCACGGCGATCATGGGTGGCCCGGACAAGCCGGGCCATGACGATCACGTCCTGGAGTTTGTAACGGGCTCGTCAGCTCCGGGGCCCTTTGCGAGCGCTTTGAATGTCTCGCTGTATCGCTCCATGAATTCCCTGCCGCGCGCTAGCTGTTCGGCATGCTCCGCGGCCTTCGCCTCATCCTGGCTGCCGCGCGCGGTTTTCAACCGTTCCATGGCTGTCTCCTTGACGGATAATAGCAGAGCACCAGTTGAACGTCTTGACCCTCCCGGCAACCTCGCCCATCCGGGGCGGATGGCCGTCTACACCGACATCACCGACGAGGAGCTGGGCGCGCTCCTGGCCGACTTCGACCTTGGCGCGCCGCTTAGCCTGAAGGGCGTGGCGGAGGGGGTGGAGAACTCCAACTTCCTGCTGGAGACCGAGGCCGGGCGCTATTTCCTGACGGTCTATGAGAAGCGGACGCGGGAGGAGGACCTGCCGTTCTTCCTGGGGCTGATGCGCTGGCTGGCCGAGCATGGCTATCCGAGCGCGACGCCGATCCGGGACCGAGCCGGCGAGATGCTGAAGCGGGTGCGGGGCAAGCCCTGCGCCATCGTGACCTTCCTGTCGGGGCTTTCCGTGCGCCGGCCGAGCGCCGCGCATTGCCGGGAGGCCGGCGCGGGCCTGGCCAACCTGCACCTGGCGGCCGAGGGGTTCCCGGGCGTGCGCGAGAACGACCTCGGCCAGGCCGCCTGGGCCCCGTTGTTCGCGAACCTCAGGGCCGAGGCGGAGGAGCTGAAGCCGGGGCTGGCCGCGACGATCGATGCGGACCTGGCGGCCATCGCCGCGCGCTGGCCCACGGACCTGCCGCGGGGCGTGATCCATGCCGACTATTTCCCGGACAACGTCTTCTTCGCGGCCGGCAGGTTCGCGGGCGCGATCGACTTCTATTTCGCCTGCAACGACGCGCTGGCCTACGACATCGCCGTGGCGCTGAACGCCTGGTGCTTCGAGGCGGACGGCAGCTTCAACATCACCTCGGCGCGGCAGCTGGTGGCGGGCTACGAGGCGATCCGGCCGCTGAGCGACGCCGAGCGGGCGGCGCTGCCGATCCTGGCGCACGGGGCGGCGATGCGATTTTTCCTGACCAGGCTGGCCGACTGGGGGGCGACGCCGGACGGCGCGCTGGTGAAGCCCAAGGACCCGATGGAATATGAGCGCAAGCTGGCGGTGCATCGCGCCGCGCCGGACCTGGTGCTGTTCGGTCCTGCTTCGCCGAAGGCTTCGCAGGATGGGGCGCCCGCATGACCTTCCTTTGCGAAACGCTCCGGAGGGCTTCGCCGGTCCTGCGAAGCTCCCCTTGGAGCGAAGCAGGATGACGCCGCAGGTGATTGTCCACACCGACGGCGCCTGCTCGGGCAATCCCGGGCCGGGGGGTTGGGGCGCGATCCTGCAGTCCGGCGGCAAGACCCGCGAGCTGAAGGGCGGCGAGCTCGCCACCACCAACAACCGCATGGAGCTGATGGCCGCCATCCAGGCGCTGGAGGCGCTGACGAGGGACTGCAAGGTCGAGCTGCATACGGACTCCACCTACGTGATGAAGGGCATCTCGGAGTGGATCCACAACTGGAAGCGCCGGGGCTGGCTGACCGCCGACAAGAAGCCGGTGAAGAACGACGACCTGTGGAAGCGGCTGGACACGGCGCGCCTGCGCCATGAGGTCGCCTGGCGCTGGGTGAAGGGCCATGCGGGCCACGAGCTCAACGAACGCGCCGACCAGCTGGCGCGCGAGGGGATGCTCCAGACGCTCGAGGCGGCGCGGGCGGGTTAGGGCGCCTGGACGGTCGCGGCGACGTCGATGCCGAACGGCCGCTCCCGCTGTCGCCCCCCGGAACAGGTCGGTCGCAAGAAACGTCAATTCGAAGAAAATTGTTCGATATCGAACTTGATCGTGCAGAATCGAACCATATATGCTGGGTAGAAGCATAACCAGGGAGGCCGCCATGGCCACCGAGCCGGAAGACCATCCCGATGTGCAGGTCTTCGACGAGATCCGCTACATCGAGCACCTGGTGCGCACGACCATCGCGGGCAAGCTGCCGGTGGGGCTGAACTATCCGCAGTTCGAGGTGCTGAACTTCCTGGCGCGCCGCGGCGACGGGTGCGCGCCCGGCGATATCGCCCGCGCCCTGCAGATGACCAAGAGCGGGCTGACCAACACTCTGCAGCGGCTTTGCGCCCGCCGGCTGACCCACGTGGAAACCTGCGCCAACGACGGACGGCGCAAGCGAATCTGGATGACGCCGGACGGGCGCCAGGCCTATGGCCAGGCCATCGCCGCCATCCGCCCGAAGATGGAGAACCTGCGCGAAGGTTTCACCTCGAAGGAGTTCCGCGAGGTGCTGCCGTTCCTGAAGGCGCTGCGCACCTGGCTGGGCGAGGCCGACGAGGTCCACGAGACACTTCCGACGGTTTGACACGCGCGCCCGGCAGCCTGGTCGCGACCGCCCGGCCGTCGATGCGCACCACAAGGCGCCGCGCCTCGCCGAAGCTGTTTGCCCTCTTGGCGCAGGGAGTCGAAACTGGAGCCTCAGTATGGGAGCGGGCGCGTGAGCGACGGACTTGAGGACACGGCGATCCCGGAGCATCCCCGGCCGAAGCTCAGCTATCCGTTCGAGGCGGGCCCGGCGGTCGGCGGGGCGGCGCTGGACGTCGCGCCCGGGGTGAAATGGCTGCGGATGCCGCTGGCTGGGTCGCTCGGCTTCATCAATGTCTGGGCGATCGACGAAGGCGACGACTGGGCGATCGTCGACACCGGCATGGGCGGCATCGCCACCCGCGACGCCTGGCGCGCGGCGTTCCAGGGCCCGCTGGCCGGAAAGACCGTCAGCCGCGTGTTCGTCACCCACATGCACCCCGACCACATCGGCATGTCCGGCTATCTGACCCGCAAGTTCGACGCGAAGCTGTGGATCACCCGGCTGGAGTTCATGACCTGCCGTTCGCTCGCCGCCGACACCGGGCGCGAGGCGCCGGCCGACGCGGTGAAGTTCTTCAAGGCCGCCGGCTGGGACGAGGACGCGCTGGAGCACTACAGGGCCCGCTTCGGCGGGTTCGGGCGCGGGCTGTATGCTCTGCCGGACAGCTTCCATCGGCTGAACGACGGCGACGAGATCGAGATCGGCGGGCGGCTGTGGCGGATCGTGGTCGGGTCCGGCCATAGTCCCGAGCACGCCTGCCTGCACTGCCCCGAACTGAAGCTGATGATTTCCGGCGACCAGGTGCTGCCGCGGATATCCTCGAACGTCTCGGTGTTCCCGACCGAGCCGGACGGCGATCCGCTGAGCGACTGGCTGACCTCGCTGGCCCGCATCAAGACCCGGATCCCGGACGACGTGCTGGTGCTGCCGGCGCACAACGACCCGTTCCACGGCCTGCATGCGCGGATCGACCACCTGATCGGCGGGCACGAGCGGGGGCTGGCGCGGCTGCGCGAGCTGATCGCCGAGCCCAAACGGGTGGTGGACGTCTTCCACGTGCTCTTCCGCCGGTCCATCGACCCGAACCTGCTGGGGATGGCGACCGGCGAGAGCCTGGCGCATCTGAACTGCCTGATGGCCCGTGGCCAGGCGGTGCGGACCCGCGACGCGAGCGGCATCGACTGGTATCGCGCGGCGGCGTAAGCCGTGCGCCGTAAGACTTCGGAGGGACCCGATGAGCGACCACATCCTGAGCCAACCTGAGGGCTCGATCCCACCATGCCGCTGATGCCCGACGTCTTCGCGCCGGACAGCAGCGCGCCGGCGCCCGGGGTGGTGATCGGCGGCGGGACGCCGGAGCCCGCATGAGCGTCAACGTCCGCGTCGCCTCGCCGGCCGACATCCCGCTGATCCTCGACTTCATCGGCAAGCTCGCCGAATACGAGCGGCTGCTGCACGAGGTCGAGTGCTCGGAGGCCGATATCCGCCGCGACCTCTTCGGCGAGAACCCGCGCGCGTTCTGCGACATCGCCGAGGTGGACGGCAGGCCCGCGGGCTTCGCGCTGTGGTTCTACAGCTACTCGACCTTCCGCGGCCGGGCGGGGATCTACCTCGAGGACCTGTTCGTGGAGCCGGGCGCGCGGGGCGAGGGCGCCGGCAAGGCGCTGCTGCGAAGGCTCGCGCAACGTTGCGTCGAGGCCGACCTTGGCCGGCTGGAATGGGCGGTGCTGGACTGGAACGCGCCCTCCATCGCCTTCTACGACAGCCTGGGGGCGATGAAGAAGGAGGGCTGGACGGTGCGGCGCCTCTACGGGGAGGCGTTGACCGACCTGGCGGCGTCGTGAGCGCCCGGCCGAGGGCGTGCGGCGCATGGGCTCCGGAAAGCCGCTGGCGCGGCTTTCCGGGATGACACCCCTGTTTGTTACCCCGCCTTCGCCGGCGCCGCAGTCGCCCCCGGAAGGGGCCCGCGTTGCAGCGAGTAGAACTTCGGCTCCATCTTCGGCACCGCTTCGGACAGGATGGAGGCGACCGTCCAGCCTGCTTCCTTGGTCACCGTCTCGATGGGGCGCGGCTGGGAGTAGAGGATGATGTCCTCGCCCGAGGAGCCGAAGATCTGGCCGGAGACGTGGGACGCGGCGGGCGTGACCATGGCGACGGAGAAGCGGGCCGGCTGGTCGGCGCGGATCTTCTCGGCCATCACCTTGCGGCGCTCGGCGGCGGCCTCGTCCTTGATCGGCACGGACTGGGTCATGCGGGTCCAGGCGATCGGCGCCAGGCAGTTGGAGCGCACATTGTTGCGCTCGCCTTCCATGGCGATGATGCGGCTGAGGCCGGCGATGCCCAACTTGGCCGCGCCGTAGTTGGCCTGGCCGACGTTGCCGAACAGGCCCGAGGTCGAGGTGAAGAACATATAGGCGCCGTCGTTCTGCTCGCGGAACAGCTCGATGGTGGCGCGCGCGACGTTGAACGAGCCGCGCATGTGGACCTCGATGACCCGGTCCCAGTCCGCCTCGGTCATCTTGTGGAACATCATGTCGCGCAGGATGCCGGCCGGGTTGATGACCGCATGCAGGCCGCCGAAGGTGTCGCGGGCCTGTTCGACCATGCCCTCGACGGCGCGGAGGCTGGTGACGCTGTCGGAGTTGGAGACGGCCTCGCCGCCGGCCGCGCGAATCTCCTGGGCGACCTTTTCCGCCGCGCTCTCGGAGCCTTCGTCCTCGCCCTTGAGGCCGCCGCCGAGATCGTTGACCACGACCTTCGCGCCCTCCTGGGCCGCGATCAGGGCGCATTCGCGCCCGATGCCGTTGCCGCCGCCTGTAACCAGGACGACCTTACCGTCCAACGCGCCCATGAGCTTGTCTCCCAAATGAATGGGAGACTGTTATTCGAGGCGATCCGCCTTGCGCAAGGCGGGAAAGAACTTGGCCCAGAGGCCGGTGACGATGAGCGCGCCGACGCCGCCGAAGATGGTCGCACCCACGGGGCCCAGGAAGCGGGCGACCACGCCGCTCTCGAACTCGCCAAGCTCGTTGGAGGCGCCGATGAAGACCGAGGAGACCGCCGCCACCCGGCCGCGCATGGCGTCGGGGGTGACGAGCTGCACCAGGGTCTGGCGGACATAGACGCTGAGCATGTCGGCGCCGCCGAGGACCGCCAGGGCCGCGACGGAGAGCCAGAGGCTCTTGGAAACCGCGAAGACCAGGGTTGCGCCGCCGAACACGGCCACGCCGCCGAACATGAAGAGCCCGGCGTGCTTACGGATCGGATTGGCCGCCAGCGACAGCGCCACGATGGTGGCTCCGATCGCCGGACCCGAGCGCAGGATGCCGAAGCCCTCGGCGCCGACCTTGAGGATATCGCGGGCGAACACCGGCAGCAGTGCGGTGGCCCCGCCCAGCAGCACGGCGAAGAGGTCCAGCGAGATGGCCCCGAAGACGATCTTCTGGCGCCAGACATAGGCCAGGCCCTCCTTCATCAGCGCCCAGCGCGAGCCGGGATTGACCACCGGCTGGCCGCTCCTGCGGATCAGCAGCACGGCGGCGGCCGAGACCAGGTAGAGGCCGAAGGTCGTGAAATAGGCGTGGGCCGGTGAGATGGCGACCAGCAGGCCGCCCACCGCCGGGCCGGCGATCGAGGCGGTCTGCCAGGCCAGCGAGTTCCAGGCGATGGCCCGCGGCAGCAGCGGCCGCGGCACCAGCATCGGCCCCAGCGCCGTGCTGGCCGGGGCGAAGAACGAGCGCGACGCGCCGAACAGGAAGCCGACCGCCAATAGCAGGGGCACGGAGGCCCAGCCCTGCCAGCTGGCGACGGCGAGCGTGAGCACGGTGGCGATCTCGCCGGCGACACAGACCAGCAGCACCTTCTTGCGGTCATAGCGGTCGGCGGTCTCGCCGGCCGGCAGGGTCAGCAGGAAGACCGGGATGAAGGCGGCGAGCCCGATCATGCCGACGAAGAAGGCGCTCTCCTCCACGGTGTGGGTGCGGCGGGCCAGCGCATACATCTGCCAGCCCATGGCCACGCTCTGGATCTGGGCGGCGAAGGAGCCGGTCCAGCGCGAGGCCCAGAAGCACAGGTAGTCGCGTTCCTTCAGGAGGGCGCGGGCGGAGGGGACGATGTCGGGGGAAGGCGGCGCAGCGTCGGGCATGGGACGGGCGAACCTGCCCTGCCGGGGGCTCCGCCGCAACGGCGCCGTTGACCTGGGGGGCCGCAGGCCCTATTTGCGCCGGCCTCGACCACAGGGCCCAGGCGCCATGCGACGACTGCGACGACCGGGGCGCGAAAGCGCCATCTGATCCGCTGCCGCGACGCGCCCGGCGCGTTCGCGGTTCTGTCGTCTTTGTCGTCGAGTTTCAGTCCATGACCTTCCAGCCCGCCGCGCCGGTTCCGGCCCTTAGCCTGCAGTCCGAACAGCCCGAGGACGGCCCCGCCGTCGACGCCCTGATCGCGCGCGCGTTCGGGCCGGGGCGCTTCACGAAGGTCTCCGAGCGGGTGCGCGAGTTCGCGACCTTCGCGCCGGAGCTCTCGATCTGCGCCTGGACCGAAGGCCGCCTGCTGGGCTGCGCGCGGATGTGGCGCGTCCGCGTCGGCGGCCGGCCGGTGACGTTCCTTGGGCCCTTCGCGGTCGAGCAGGGCGAGCGCAGCGCGGGCTTTGGCGCCCGGCTGATCGTACGCGCCTGCGAGGCCGCCAAGGCCGCCGGCGAGAGCCATGTGCTGCTGGTGGGCGACGAGGCCTACTTCAGCCGGGTGGGCTTCGCCACGGCGCCCGGGGCCCGGGTGGGGCTGCCGGGCCCGGTGGACCAGCGCCGGGTGCTGGTCCGCGCGCTCATTCCCGACGCCGGCGAGCTCGCCGGGCGCGTCGAGCCCGCTTGAGGCGAACCGCGACGCCGCCTACCTTCCGGTGATGGCGGACGTGAGCGGCAAAGGCGGACTGGACGGCGTGGCCGCCGCCGTGAAGGCCCAGGCGCCGGGCCGCGGCCTGCCGCCCGTGCACCTGTGGCATCCCGAACATTGCGGCGAGATCGACATCCGCATCCGCAAGGACGGGGTCTGGTTCCACGAGGGCACGCCGATCGGCCGCGAGGCGCTGGTGCGGCTGTTCTCGACGGTGCTGCGCAAGGACCCCGACGGCATCCACCTGGTGACGCCGGTCGAGAAGATGAAGATCACGGTGGAGGACGCGCCCTTCATCGCCGTGCGCGTCGACCGGATCGGGGACACGCTGAAGTTCCTCACCAACGTCGGCGACGAGGTCGAGGTGGGGCCGGAGAACTACCTCCGCGTGGAGCAGGGCGCCGACGGGGAGCCCAGGCCGTATCTGCACGTCCGCCGCGGGCTCGAGGCGCTGATCTCGCGGCCGGTGTTCTACGAGCTGGTGGAAATGGCTGAGGAGCGGGAGACGCCCGCGGGGCCGACGCTGGGGGTCGCTTCGAACGGCGCCTGGTACCCGGTGGGCCCGGCCGGGGCGCACCGCCTGTGAGCGAGACCGACGCGGCCGGCGACCTGCGCGCCTGGATCGGCCGGCACCTGGACCCGCTGGAGGACACCGACCCGATCAAGGCCGGGGCGCAGACCTCCGATTTCGACCTGGGGCCCGCCTATGGCCCCGACGCGGTGGACGGGCCGCCGACGCCGGCCTCGGTGCTGATCGCGCTGGTGGAGCGGCCGGGCGGGCTCTCGGTGATCCTGACCCGCCGGGCCGACACCCTGCGCCGCCACACCGGCCAGATCGCCCTGCCGGGCGGGCGGCGCGATCCCGGCGAGACGCCCTGGCAGACAGCGCTGCGCGAGGCCCACGAGGAGATCGGGCTGGAGCCGAAATATGTGAAGCTGGCGGGCCTGTCCTCGCCCTATCGGACGGGCACGGGCTATCTGATCACCCCGGTGGTAGGCTTCGTGTCCGACGGCTTCACGCTCACGCCAAACCCGGACGAGGTGGCCGACATCTTCGAGACGCCCTTCGGCTTCCTGATGGACCCGCGCAACCACGAGCAGCACGAGCGTGAACTGCCGTCGGGCGAGACACGGCGGTTCTACGCCATGACCCACGACGACCGGTTCATCTGGGGGGTGACCGCCGGCATCCTGCACGCCGTCTACGAGCGGCTCTACGGCGCGGCCGTTGCTTAGGCTCCTGATCAGCCGCGCGGCGCTGGTCGCCCTGCCGTTCGTGGTCTGGTTCCTGTGGCGGGCCTGGGCCCGGCGCACGGGGCGTGAGATGGGCGCCACGCCCTATGCCTGGCTGTTCGCCGCCGGGGCCTTTCTGGTGGGCCTGTCGTTGATGGCGACGGTGGTCTTCCACGAGGACAATCGCGGTGAGCGCTACGTGCCCGCCGAGGCCCTGCCGGACGGCACGGTCACCGGCAGCCATTTCGAGCCCGCGAAGAAGTGACCGAGACCCTGGGCCAACCCCCCTGGATGACGGCGCCGGCGACGCAGGCGGTGTTCGACGCGCTGGAGGCGGCGGGTGGCGCGGACTGCGCGCGGGTCGTCGGCGGCTGCGTGCGCAACGCCCTGATCGGCCGGCCGGCCACGGACATCGACATCGCCACCACCCTGAAGCCCGAACAGGTGATCGCGGCCCTGCGGGCGGCGAGGCTGAAGGCCGTGCCGACCGGCGTCGAGCATGGGACGGTGACGGCGGTCTCCGGCGGCAAGCCCTATGAGATCACCACCCTGCGCCGTGACGTGGAGACGGACGGGCGCCGCGCGGTGGTGGCCTTCACCGACGACTGGCTGGAGGACGCCCAGCGGCGCGACTTCACGCTCAACGCGCTCTATGCGCATCGCGACGGGACGATCTTCGATCCGACCGGGCATGGGGTGGCCGACGCCCGCGCGGGCCGCATCATCTTCGTGGGCGAGGCGACGCAGCGCATCCGCGAGGACTATCTGCGGATCCTGCGGTTCTTCCGGTTCCTGGCCTGGTACGGCAAGGGCGCGCCGGACGACGCGGCGGTGGCCGCCTGCGAGGCGCTGAAGGACCAGATCGCGACGCTGTCGGCCGAGCGGGTGTCGAAAGAGCTCCTGAAGCTGCTGGCCGCCGAGGACCCGCGCGAGGCGGCGGGCCTGATGGCCAGGACCGGCGTGCTGGCGACGGTGTTGCCGCCGCCCATCGACCTGGCGCGGTTCAACGGCATGGTGGCGATCGAGCAGGACCAGCTCTTCGAGACCGATCCGGTGCTGCGGCTGGCCGCCCTGCTGCCCGACGACCAGCCGGGCGCGATCCGGTTCGCCGAGCGGCTGCGGCTTTCCAACGCCGAGCGCGACCGGATCGCCGCGGCCCTGGCGCCGACGCCGGCGCTGAAAAGCTGGATGAGCCCGCGGGAGATCCGCCGGGCGGTCTATCGCCAGGGCGCGCAGACCTTCCGCGATCGGGCCAAGCTCGCCTGGGCCCGCGCCGAGCGAACCGCGGCGACCCCGCAGTGGCGCGGCATGATCGCACTGGGCGAGGGCTGGAGCCCGCCGGCCTTCCCGCTGACCGGCGACGACGTGGTGACCGCCGGCGTGCCCAAGGGCCCGATGGTCGGCCAGGTGCTGCGCGAGGTGGAGGACTGGTGGATCGACCACGACTTCATCGACGACCGGATGTCCGCCGTCGAGAAGCTGAAATCCATCGCCCAGGGAATGGCGTTTTGAAGCTGGGCATCCTCAAGACCGGCCGCCCGCCGTCGAGCTGCATCCCTGAGTTCGGGACCTATCCGGACATGTTCAAGGCGCTGCTGGGGCCGGACGCCTATGACTATTCGGTCTATGCGGCGGACGAGGGCGAACTGCCGAAAAGCCCCACCGAATGCGACGCCTGGCTGGTCACCGGGGCCGCGGCAGGGGTCTACGACCCGCTGCCCTGGATCGGCGAACTGGAGGGGTTCCTGCGGGCGGCGCGGGGCAGGGCGGCGCTGATCGGGGTCTGCTTCGGGCACCAGGCGATGGCGCAGGCCTTCGGCGGCAAGGTGATCAAGTCCCCCAAGGGCTGGGGGCTCGGCGAGCACGAGTATCGGGTCCTGAAGCGCCAGCCGTGGATGGACGACGCCGCCACGATCCGGCTGCCGGCCTCGCACCAGGACCAGGTGGTGGAGGCGCCCCCGGGCGCGGAGGTGATCGCGGCCAATGACTTCACGCCGATGGGGGCGCTGGCCTGGCCGGGCGAGCGGGCCATCTCGATCCAGCTGCATCCGGAATTCCAGCCGGCCTACGCCTCGGCCCTGATCGCGAACCGACGGGGCAGCCGCTACACCGACGACGAGGCAGACGCCGCAATTTCGAGCTATGCGGCGCCGGACGACCGGGCGCGGGTCGGCGCCTGGTTGAAGAATTTCCTGAAGTCCGCAACATAGGCCGGCGCCTGAAGGTTTACGGGGCGAGCCCTGGAACCGCCGGATGACCCGCTGGAGACTTCTGATCATCGCCGCAAGCGCCGCCGCGGCCCTGGCCGTGGGCCTGGGCGCGCAGGCGAAGGCCCCGCCGACGACGCTGCAGGCCCTGGTCACCGCGGTGGCGAGCCCGTTGGGCGCCGAACTGCAATTCCGCTGAGGCCGGTCCGGGCGGAAAGCGCTACTCAATCACCCTCCCGCTGATCGTCATCGCCCGGACAAGCCGGGCGATGACGTTATATAATAAATTCAAATAGATGACTGGGTATTTTTCCTAGAGCCAGCGGACCATCGGCGGCATGGACGAAAGGATCGTCTCGATGTTGCCGCCGGCCTTGAGGCCGAACATCGTGCCGCGGTCGTAGAGCAGGTTGAACTCGACGTAGCGGCCGCGGCGGACCAGCTGCTCCTCGCGGTCGGCTTCCGTCCAGGGCTCGCTCATCCGGTGGCGCACGATCTTCGGATAGACGTCGAGGAAGGCCTCGCCGACGGCGCGGGTGAAGGCGAAGTCCCGCTCGAAATCGCCGGAGTTGAGCTGGTCGTAGAAGATGCCGCCGACGCCGCGGGTCTCATTGCGGTGGGGCAGGAAGAAATATTCGTCGCACCAGGCTTTGAACTTCGCGTGGCACGCGGGATCGTAGCGGTCGCAGGCCGCCTTGAGCTCGGCGTGGAAGAGGACGGCGTCGTCGGCCTCCTGGCTGCGCTGCTCGTCCAGCATGGGGGTCAGGTCCGCGCCGCCGCCGAACCAGCTCTGCGCCGTCGAGAGGAAACGGGTGTTCATGTGCACGGTGGGCACGCGCGGGGATCGCGGATGCACGATCAGGCTGATGCTGGCGGAGACGTAGGACGGGTCCTCGGCCGCGCCGGGCATGGTCTTGGCCATCTCGGGCGAGAAGCGGCTGGTGGCGGCGGAGGTGTGCACGCCGGCCTTTTCGAAGAGCCGGCCCTTGAAGTGGCCGCCGATCCCGCCGCCCGCGCCCGTCTCCCGCGTCCAGGGGCGCAGGTCGAAGCGGCCGGGGTCTTCCGGATAGAGCTCGTCCGGCGCCTCGTCCTCCAGCTGCTCCAGCGCCGCGACGATGCGGGTCTGCAGGGCCTCGAACCAGTCCCTGGCCCGCGCGCGCCGCTCGAGGATCTCGGGGGAGAGGTTGCTCATGCCGCTGGCTTAGGAAATCCGTCCGTCTGGCGCAACGCCTCCCCCAGGGCCATGGCGGCCGAGGTGGCGAGGTTCAGCGACCGCGTCCCGGCCGCCAGCGGGATCGCCAGCCGCGCGTCGGCGGCGTCGTGCACCTCGTCCGGAACCCCGGCGCTCTCGCGGCCGAACAGCAGGATGTCGTCGGGCCGGTAGCGAAAGCTGTGGAAAGCCTGGGCGCCGCGCGTGGTGAAAAGCAGCAGCCGCCCGGTGCGCGCCTTGAGAAAATCCGTCCAGCCCGCGTGGCGGACGACCTGCGCCTTCGCCCCGTAATCCAGGGCCGCGCGGCCTATGGCGCGGTCGAAAAGCGGGAAGCCGCAGGGCTCGATCACGTCGATCGGGACCCCAAGACAGGCCCCCAGCCGAAGGGCCGCGCCGAGGTTTTGCGGAATGTCCGGTTGAAAAAGGGCCAAACGCATTCTAAGCGATCCGCGACGGGTTAGGCCGGGCTCTGCTAGACGACTCACGGATGGGCCTGCGGGAATCTTCGCAGGCGCGTCCGGTCAGTGCGTCCCGTGCTCACCTGCCGTGACTTCAAAGGCCTTACCAGAGCGTCTGGAAGGGTCCAAAGGCTGGGTGTCTCCCCAATGGTTCGGGAGCCTCGAAACGAAGGGTAGTTTTAGGTGGCCGACACCGTCGTGGGCGCAAATCCCGATCCGCACGCTTCGGGTGAGGACCCGAATCGTCGCGACTTCATCCATATCGCCGCCGGCGTGGCGGCCGTGGGCCTGGTCGGGGGGCTGGCCTGGCCGCTCATCGACCAGATGAACCCGGCCGGCGACACCCTGGCGCTCGCTTCGATCGAGTTCGACCTGGGCAAGGTCGCCCCCGGCCAGCAGGTGGTGGTGAAGTGGCGCGGCAAGCCGCTCTTCGTGCGTAACCGCACGCCCAAGGAAATCGAAGAAGCCATCAATGTGAAGGTCGCCGACCTGCGCGACCCGCAGACCGACGAAGAGCGTCACAAGCCCGGCAAGGCCAACTGGCTGATCCTGGTGGGCACCTGCACGCACCTCGGCTGTGTGCCGACCTTCGGCGGCGGCGAGTACGGCGGCTGGTTCTGCCCCTGCCACGGTTCGGTCTACGACACGTCCGGACGCATCCGCAAAGGCCCGGCTCCGAAGAACCTCGTGGTTCCGGACTACGCCTTCCTCTCGGACACCAAGGTCAAGATCGGCTGACATAGATGAGCGGACACTCCACTTACGAGCCGAAAACCGGCTTCGAACGCTGGCTGGACATGCGGCTGCCCATCCTGCGGATGGCCCATGACACCATCATCACCTTCCCGACCCCGAAGAACCTCAACTACTGGTGGACCTTCGGCGGGATCCTGGCGCTCTGCCTGGGCATCCAGATCGTCACCGGCATCGTGCTGGCCATGCACTACGTGCCGCACGTGGACATGGCCTTCAACTCGGTCCAGCGGATCATGCGCGACGTCAACTACGGTTGGCTGATCCGCAACATCCACGCCACCGGCGCCTCGATGTTCTTCCTGGCGGTCTATATCCACATGTTCCGCGGCCTCTACTACGGCTCCTACAAGGCGCCGCGCGAAGTGCTGTGGCTGCTGGGCTGCGTCATCTACCTGCTGATGATCATGACGGCCTTCTTCGGCTACGTCCTGCCCTGGGGCCAGATGAGCTTCCACGGGGCGGTGGTGATCACCAACCTGATCGGCGCCCTGCCGGTCGTGGGACCCGCGATCACCACCTGGCTGTGGGGCGGCTTCGCGGTCGACGACCCGACGCTGAACCGCTTCTTCTCGCTGCACTACCTGCTGCCGTTCATGATCGCCGGCGTCGTGGGCCTGCACATCTGGGCGCTGCACGTGCCCGGCAACGGCAACCCGACCGGCGTCAACGTGAAGTCCGCCGAGGACACCGTGCCCTTCCACCCGTACTACACGGTGAAGGACGGCTTCGCGATTTCGGTCTTCCTGCTGATGTTCGGCGTGTTCGTCTTCTACATGCCCGACGCGCTCGGCGACGCGGCGAACTACATCCCGGCCAACCCGCTGGTGACGCCGCCGCACATCGTGCCGGAATGGTACCTGCTGCCGTTCTACGCGATCCTGCGGGCCGTGCCGGACAAGCTGATGGGCGTGATCCTGATGTTCGGCGCCATCGCGACGCTGTTCGTCCTGCCCTGGCTCGATACGTCCAAGGTGCGCTCCATGCGCTACCGCCCGACGGCGCGGCTGTATTTCCTGATCTTCGTCTTCGTCTGCATCGTGCTGGGCTTCTGCGGCGCGCACCCGCCGGATGAACCGGTGATCGGCCACAGCCCTTCGGGAATGATCCTGCTGGACGCCGACCTGAACAGCTGGGTGTGGCTGTCGCGGTTCGGGGCCCTCTACTACTTCGCCTACTTCTGGGTGATCACGCCGGTCCTGGGCCTCACCGAGACCCCGCTGCCGGCGCCGGAGTCGATCTCCTCGCCCGTCCTGTCACATCCCGCCACCACGCCCACGGGCGCCGTGGCGTCGCCTGAAAAGAGGGGTTGAGCCTGATGCTGCGCAAAAGTATCGCGCTGGCGGTTCTTGGGCTGGCCCTTTTCGCGGGGGCCGCCTCGGCAGCCACCACGGAGAAGGAGCCGCGCGAGGTCACCTGGTCGTTCCAGGGCCCCTTCGGCAAGTTCGACAAGGCCCAGCTGCAACGGGGCTACAAGGTCTATCGGGAGGTCTGCTCGGCCTGCCACGCCATGGACCTGATGTACTACCGCAACCTCGGCCAGAAGGGCGGGCCCTTCTACGACGAGAAGTACAAGAACCCGAACGACAACCCCTATGTGAAGTCGCTGGCCAAGGACCTGCAGGTCCCGGACATCGACTCCGAGACCGGCGACGTCGTCCAGCGGCCCGCCACCTCGGCCGACAGGTTCATCCGCCCCTTCCCGAACGAGCCCGCCGCGCGGGCCTCGAACGGCGGGGCGCTGCCGCCGGACCTGTCGGTGATCACCAAGGCGCGTGAAGGCGGCCCGGCCTACATCTACTCGCTGCTGACCGGCTTCCGGGAACCGCCCGCGGGCCTGACCCTGCCGCCGGGCAAACACTACAACCCCTACTTCCCGGGCGACCTGGCGTCGTCCTGGAGCGGGGCGGCCGGCAAGGTTCCGGAGGGCGGCGCGATCGCCATGCCGCCGCCGCTGGCGCCCGGCAAGGTGACCTTCGACGACGGCAAGCCCTCGACGGTCGAGCAGCAGGCCAAGGACGTCACCGCCTTCCTGGCCTGGGCCGCGGATCCCAAGGCCGAGGAGCGCAAGGGGTTCGGCCTGGGCGCGATGATCTACCTGCTGATGTTCTCGGTGCTGCTGTGGTTCAGCTACCGCAAGATCTGGAAGAACATCGGCCACTAGGCGATAAGCCTGCGACATTGGATCGGGGCCTCGGCGATGCGCCGGGGCCCTTTTTCATGGCGCGGGCGCCAGCAGCAGGCGGCCGGCCGGGAAGTCGAAGCGCAGGCGGTAGCGGGCCAGGAACGGCGCGCCGATCTGGCCCTTCAGCGCCGGGTCCTCGGCGCCCATCAGGCCTGAGGCCAGGTCCTCGGCGACCACACCCGCGAAGGTGAGGCTCGCCAGGCGCGGCTGGAGGATCCCGTAGGGATAGAGCTCATTGAGCCTGGCCGCGCCCGGCGCGCGGGCGGCCGCGTCGCTGAGGCGCACCGCCCGGTCGGCGCCGACCCCCGGCGTGAAGCCGCCGGTGAGGGTCCTGGTCCCATCGGACACGGTCGCCTGCACCACGGGGCGGTCGGCGACCCAGGTCATCGGCAGTGAGGCCCGCGCCCGGAACCGCGGCGACCGGCCGGGCGCGCTCAGCGCCACGCGGCAGGGCGAGAAGCTGACGTCGAGCACATAGGGCCTGAGCACATCGGCCCCGATCACGCCGGCGATGGGCGTGGGGAGCGCGCCGGTGCGCAGGTCGAGCCTGGCCACGGCGACCGGCTGGCCCGCGATCCGCTGGCCCGCCAGGCGGATGTCGCCGGAAAGGGCGCTCGCCTCGAAGCCCGCCTCCTGCGCCTGGGTCTCGGCGAGCTGGGTGTGCGGCGTGGCGGTGTCGAGGATGAAGTCGCCGGCGACCCCCATCACCTGGGCCGGGACCACCACCACCCCGTTCTCGAACCAGCAGGCGATCTCGGCCGCCCGCGCCGGGCAGGCGATGGGCGCCAGGAGGGCGGCGAGGGCGAGGGCGGGGCGATTCACGGCGCGGACACGGCCGGAGCATAGCCAAGCGCGCGCGCCACGGCGACGGCGCCTTACGCCCGCCCAATCCTTCGTTAGGCTCCCGCGCATGGCCTATTCGCGCGCCTGGCGCAACTTCAAGCGGATGCAGGACCTGACGGTGGCGGCCGCCAGCCTGATCTACGCCGCCGCGGTGGTGCATGCCCTGGCCGTGCTGCCCGGCGGCCAGGCCTCGGTGCTGCGCTGGACGCTCGCCTGGCCGGCGCTGTGGCTCGCCGGCTCGTTCGCGATCCCCATGCTGTGGCCGGGTCTGAAGCGCTGGCTCGCGCGCTATGTCTGGATGAGCTTCCAGGCGGGGTTCGGCCAGACGCCGGGCTCGATCCTCACCGGCGTGGCGCTGCTGCTCGGCGCAGGGCTCTTCATCTACTGGCGCGTGGCGCAGGCCGCGGCGAGCGGCGAGGTGGGGGCCAACGTCTTCTCCGCCTACGCCGCCGGCATCGGCATCCTGGCGGCCCAGGCGGTGCTGGTGCGCGCGCTGGAGGCCCTGCCCGACGTCCGCGCGCGGATCGAGGAGAAGGCCTAGACCTCGCCCTTGCCGCCGGCGTTGCGGGCGAAGAGGGCGAGGGTGCGTAGGGATGCGAGCCGCGCGCTGTCGGCGTCGTAGCCGTTGGGCGCCACGAAGGCGTGGCCGGCCTCGTACATGAAGACCGGCAGGTCGGGGTGGGCCTCGCGGATCGCCTCGACGTCGGTGGGCGGGATCAGCTCGTCGGCCTTGCCCATGTGGAGGATGGTGGCGACCTTGGGCGTCTCGGCGACGTAGTCGATGATATTGCCGCCGTAGTAGGCCACGGCCGCCGAAAGGCCGGTGCAGCGCGCCGCGGCCAGCCAGGCGGTCGTGCCGCCGAAGCAGAAGCCCAGCGTGAACACCGGCGGCGTCAGCGCGTCGATCGCGGCCTGCACGGCGTCGAGGACGTCGGCGCCCCAGTGGGTCTGCTCGCCGTAGCCCATCTGCCGCGCCATCACGGCGGGATCGACATCCCGCTCGGCGAAGCCCGGCTGGAAGCGGCCGAACAGGCTGGGGACCAGGGTCTCGTAGCCGAGCTCGGCGTAGCTGTCGGCCAGTTCGCGCAGGTGCGGGGTGACGCCCCAGATCGCGTGCAGGATGACCAGGCCGCCGCGCCGCGCGTCGGGGACGCCGGCGTGGTAGGCGGCGAACGCGAAGCCGTCCTTGGCGCTCCTGAGCTGGACGGTCTCGCCCACCGCCTAGGCCTTGTCGAACAGCTCTAGGGTGCGGTGGCGGGCGAGGTCGGCGGCCTCGGCGTTGTAGCGCTCGGGGCTCTCGTTGTTGAACCCGTGGCCGGCGCCTTCGTAGATATAGACCGGCACCGCGGGGTTGGCGTCGTTCACGGCGGCGGCCACCTCGTCGGCGGGGATGCCGGAGTCGGTGCGGCCGAGGTGGACGATCACCGGGCAGGCGGGGGTCAGCTGGGCGTTGGCCTTGACCATGCTGCCGTAATAGCTCGACGCGGCGGCGATGCCGTCGACGCGGGCGGCCGAGAGCCAGGCCAGCGAGCCGCCATAGCAGTAGCCGACGATGCAGACCTTCTCGCCGCGGGTCTTCAGGAAGTCGCGGGCCGCGGCGATATCGCCCAGCGCCTGGTCGATGGGCGTGCCCATGGCGTGCGCGATGCCGGCCTTCAGCCCGTCGGGATCGTGGGCGGCGATGAAGCCCGGCTCGCGGCGGTCGTAGAGCGAGGGCGCGATGGCCTCGTAGCCCATCTTGGCCCAGCGGCTGACGTCGGCGCGGACGTGGCTGTCGATGCCGAAGATCTCCTGGATGACGATCACCCCGCCCTTGCGCGGCGTGAAGGCGGGCTCGTGATAGGCGGCGAACTCGAAGCCGTCCGCGCCGGCCAGCTTGATCGTCTCGGCCATGTCTTACTCCCTAGCGGATCGGCGAATGTGGTGACCGCAACCTCGACAGGTCGCTTACTACTGACGAAGACCCGACGCGAACAGTCCGAGGGTCATCAAGGCGCCAGTCGCAACGGCGACGACGAACACCCAGCGGGGCGCCTTTCCATAAAACCAGCCGTGAAGGGCCAGCGACAACAAGAGGAAGCCCGCAAAGGCAACGCCCACCAGCGCCATCTCTAGACCTCGGATCAGGCCACCATTCGCCAAGGCGCTCATGAGTTTCCTCAGACGTTGAACCTGAAGTTCATCACGTCGCCGTCCTTGACGACATACTCCTTGCCCTCCTGGCGGAGTTTTCCGGCGTCGCGGGCGCCGGCTTCGCCCTTCAGCCGGACATAGTCGTCGTAGGCGATGGTCTCGGCCCGGATGAAGCCCTTCTCGAAATCGGTGTGGATGACGCCGGCGGCCTGGGGGGCGGTGTCGCCCTTGTGGATGGTCCAGGCGCGCGCCTCCTTGGGGCCGACCGTGAAATAGGTCTGCAGGCCCAGCAGGTGATAGGCCTCGCGGATCAGCTTGTTGAGGCCGGGTTCGGTGAGGTCGAGGGTCTCAAGGAACTCGGCGCGCTCGGAGGCGTCGAGCATGGCGATCTCGCTCTCGATCTGGGCGGAGATGGCGACGTGGTCGGCGCCATCGCGCTTGGCGCGGTCGGCCACGAGACGCGACATGTCGTTGCCGCCGGCGGCCGAGCCCTCGTCGACGTTGGAGACGTAGAGGGCGGGTTTTGAGGTCAGGAGCTGCAGCATGCGCCAGGCCTTGTCGTCCTCAGGCGTGATGACGGCCTTGCGCGCCGGGCGGCCGGCGTTGAGCTCGGTGAGCGCGAGCTGCACCAGACGCAGGGTCTGGATCGACTCCTTGTCGCCGGTCTTGGCCCGCTTCTCGAGGTTGGTGACGCGCTTTTCCAGGCTCTCCAGATCGGCCAGCATCAGCTCGGTCTCGATGGTCTCCAGGTCGGACAGGGGGTCGACCTTGCCCTCGACGTGGGTGATGTCGTCGTCGATGAAGCAGCGGGCCACGAAGGCCACCGCGTCGCAGTCGCGGATATTGGCCAGGAACTGGTTGCCCAGGCCCTCGCCCTTCGACGCGCCGCGCACCAGGCCCGCGATATCCACGAAGTTGATGCGGCTGGGGATGATCTCCTTGGACGGGATGATCGCCGCCAGCGCCTCCAGGCGCGGCTCCGGCACCGCCACGTCGCCGGTGTTGGGCTCGATGGTGCAGAACGGATAGTTGGCGGCCTGGGCGGCGGCGGTCTGGGTGAGCGCGTTGAACAGCGTCGACTTGCCCACGTTGGGCAGGCCGACAATGGCGACTTTCAGGGCCATGGGGTCTTTCAGGTTCCTAAGAATGCAAGGCGCCGCACCTAGCATGCTCCTTGCCCGCTTCCTATCGCCTCGGCTCCTACCTCCCGCCGCTTCGCGGGGGAGGTGGGCGTGCTGTCAATCGTCCCGCGCGGCTTTGCGCGGATCGAGCTTTTCGGCGGGGGCGAGGCGCATGACCTCGGTCTGGTATTTCTCGTCTTCGCCGGCGGCCAGCAGGGGGGCCGCGTCGGCCACCGCCTGGATCAGCGGCTCGACCCACTTCAGCTCGGCCTTGTGGAAGTCCGACAGCACGTGGCCGTGCACCAGGTCCTTGTCGCCCGGATGACCGGTGCCGAGGCGGGCGCGGCGGAAGTAGGGACCGACCTGGGCGGTGATCGAGCGCACGCCGTTGTTGCCCGCCGCCCCGCCGCCGGCCTTCATCCGGAAGCGGCCGGGGGCCAGGTCGATCTCGTCGTAGAACACCACCAGGTCGGCGGGGTCGATCTTGAAGAAGTGCAACGCCTCGCCGACGGCGCGGCCGGCCTCGTTGTAGAAGGTCTGCGGCTTAAGGATCAGCGCCTTGACCGGGCCGGCCGGGGTCTCGATGGCGCCCTCGGCGACGAAGCTCTGGAACTTCACGCGCGGGGCGGCGAAGTTCCACCGGCGCGCGATCTCGTCCACGGCCATGAAGCCGATGTTGTGGCGGTTCCTGGCGTAGGCAGCCCCGGGATTCCCGAGGCCCGCGATGAGCAGCATCCAGCGCCCCGATCAGGATCGGAGTGGCGAGACTACTCCTCGCCGGCCTTTTCGGCTTCCGCTTCGGCGGTCGACTCGGCTGCGGCCTCTTCCGCGATGGCGGCGTCAGCGGCTTCATCGGCGTCGGCCATCACCGAGGCGTTGGCGACGGTGGCGACGGTGGCGTCGGCGTCGAGGGCGGCTTCCACACCCTTCGGCAGCTTCAGGTCCGAGACGCGGATCGAGGCGCCGATTTCCAGGCCGGTCAGATCGACGACGATCTCGTCGGGGATCTGGTTGGCGTGGCAGGAGACCAGCACTTCGTGCAGCACGACGTTGAGCGTGCCGCCGCGCTTCAGGCCGGGCGACTCGTCCTGGTGGGCGAAGTGCACGGCCACGCCGATCTTGATCGTCTGGTCGGCGGCGACGCGGTAGAGGTCGAAGTGGGTCGGCTCATCGGTCACCGGATTCACGTCGACCGCCTTGGCGATGACCGACTGGGTGTCCGAGCCGTGCTTCAGGGTCACCAGGTGGCCCAGGAGCTTGCCGGTGTGGAGCGCCTTGCGGAACTCGTTGGCCTTCACCGAGATGGCCACGGGATCCTGGTCGCCGCCGTAGAGCACGCCGGGGACGAGGCCCGCACGACGGGTGTCACGGGCGCCGCCGGTGCCGGTCTTTTCGCGGACTTCGACGTTCAAAACGATATCGGCCATGGCCATGCCTCAAAACGAAACCGCCGCGCGAGCCGCGCGGCGACGGTAGTTGCGACCGCTAATGGTCGAAAGGGTGCGCGTAGATACACAAAAGCCCCGCCCCGCGCAACGGGGCGGGGGCTTTAATCGGCAAGGCAGAACCTAGCGCTTTTTGCCCTTGGGTTTCTTGCTGACTTTCGGCTTCATCGGCACGAGCTGCGACTCCGGGATATTGGCCAGCTTCACGTCGGCCGGGCTGCCGGGCGCCCCCGCGCCCTGCATGAGGCAGGAGCCGGTGTCCATCAGCACGTGCTGGCCCAGGCAGAAGACGTCCTCGTAGTGCGGCTTGGCCACCGCCAGGCACTGGTAGAGGTTGAGCTTGGACATGTTGAGGCAGGTGGAGGCGCGCGGGTCGGCGAGGATCGGGGTGACCTGGGCGATCGAGGCCTCGTCGGCGTAGCCCAGCGCGGCCAGCGCGGCCAGGGCCAGGCTGCGGATCACCAGCGGGGTGTAGGGCGGGCTGGCCATCTCGCCGCTGAGCCCCATGGGCGTGGAGCCGGTCACCGCCTGCTGCAGGCGCACGGTCTCGGCGGTCTCGCCCATCAGCGGCGTGGTGGAGAGCTCCTTGGCCAGCGCCAGGCGGACGTCGCGGCCGGGCACGTCGGCCTTGGACCAGGGGGAGTGCTGCACGTCGTAGGCGGCCTGCTTCACCGAGCGGCCGAGTTCGAGCAGGCGCTTGCCGTCGCCGCCCAGCGCGGCCATCACCAGGCCCGCGGCGCCGGCCGAGCCCGAGAAGCCCACCGCATAGGCCGGGTCCTTCATGATCTCATAGGCGATGGTGCGGCGCTGTTCGGGGTCGCCCGCGTATTTGCGCACGCCGGCCACGAAGGCCGGGTCCTGCAGGGCCACCACCGCGCCATAGGCGATGGCGCCGCGCAGCAGCTGGCCGGGCTCGTAGGCCTCGCCGGCCTTCAGGCTCTGGGCGACCGCCTCGCCGTCCGCGAAGGTCGGCGAGATGGTGGCGGTCCTGGCGATATAGGCACGGTAGGCGCTGGCCTGCTCGATCACCCGGGGCGAG
>Ga0307517_10002266_pt1 | contig 31006 bp, 15 predicted proteins | sample 23_EM_MG_FD_194515 | JGI IMG/M metagenome (GOLD analysis project Ga0307517, IMG submission 194515) | Populus trichocarpa ectomycorrhiza microbial communities from riparian zone in the Pacific Northwest, United States - 23_EM | ecosystem: Host-associated > Plants > Roots > Unclassified | place... | reverse complement strand
TTTTTATTTATTGAATATATTTTATTGTTGTATTGGCATAATTATTGAATAATTTGTTGAATTGTAATTCTTAATGTTGAATTTACCTTAGGATTATTAATTAAATATGTTGGAATAATTAGTATAGATTGGGTCAATTGGTTGTGGCTTTTGTTAATATGTGTAGGTTTGTGGATTTGGGTAGTATCCAGTATAGGGGAGGTGCTGTCGAATTTTTTTTTAACATTTGAATTTAATTATATAATTATTTGTATAAAATTGTAGAGATGCGCAGAATGAAAACCAGAGCTGGTCGCTCACGTACGGTCGCAGCTAGTTCGTCTAGCAGCGATGATGATATTTCCTTAGGTACCTCTCAAGAAGAGGCACCTACACCACCTGCGCAGTTAACCGATGCTGCCTCTTCCAGCGCTACTTCACAGCGTAGAGGCGGGGTGCCTTCGCAGCGGAATAAATATACCCGCAAGTACAAGGCACAGTGGAAGGACGACCTTTCAATGTAAGTTTGTTAAGGTTTTATTTTATTTTTTTAAAAAAAATTACAACATAATTTACGAAGTAATCACTATTTAATATATTTCATTTATTTTCAGGTTCACAAACATTGAGGCCGCCCGAGTAATATCATCGACGTTTAAATCGTCGATGGAGATTCCATTGTTTCAATGGAGTCAGTTATCCAAGCATCCTGAATGGATGCCTCAAATCAATGCATGGTTTGACAGATTTCAGGTTGGTGTTAATTTATAATTTTCAGCTTATTTCTAATAAATGATTAATATTATTGTAAATAAATTATTATTTTTATTTAAACTTGTTTATTTATACACAACACAAATTCTATTGGGATAGTGAGCATAACACTGTTGTGAGGAGGGTGTGGGAAAATCACGCGACAACTAGGTAAGATCGAAAACAATACAAGATTTTTTTTAGACAAAAATTTATATTTCGAAATGTAATTTTTGGTTGCGTGAAGTAAGTTGCGTGATTTTTGGTATGAAGCACAAAAAAGGGCAAAAAAAACCGCGAGGGGTAGGGGTTCCCAAGGCTGGAACGATGTTGCGGTTTGGAGGGATTTCAAACCGATATACATCCCAGAAGATATATGGCCGTACTATCTTGAGCACGTGACGTCTGAGCGGTTCACACGACGCTCACAGTCCGGTGCTGGCAACCAGAATCGGTCAATTCATGGCTCGGTGACAACGCACACTGGCGGCTCCGTTCTGTTTGCTGCACATGCGAAACGGATGGTAAGATTAATTTAAATGAAATATATCGTTAAATTAAGTTATTGTTAATATATCTTTTTTCATTATAGGCTGCGTCTCTTGGACATGAGCCGAGCCCGATGTAGCTGTTTGTACAGACGCACGTACGGAGTCAAAACCGCCAAAAGGGGGCGCAATAGTTCGTTGATAACCGTTCTCAACATTTCGTGGTATGTTTGTTCGACCATTTTATTTTGTAAGTTATTATGTTTATTGAATTGAATATGATGATTACTTTTTTTAATTTCAGGAGACCTATAATAATCGGTTGAGGGAGAGATATGGGGACGATATTTTGACCCATCCGGAATTCGATCCAGATTTGTGGATGGAGGTTGGATCGTCAGGTGGACCCGATAAAAATCGGGTTTACGGGCTCTCCAACACTACGGCCGACAACTTGTGGTCGACCCGTAGTGTTTCAACCGTTGGGAGCTCCCAATCAATATCGAGCTCCCAAACTAAGGAGTTCGTGGCCTTGCAGCAACACACGGCTCAGCTCATCGACAAATACGATCACCTATCAGCGGTGTTGTTACCCATTTTTGGGTTCACCATAAAAAATGAAAAAAATACAAAACAAATACACATAAAAAAATATATTCGGAAGGAATAAAAAAAAATAGTAGTGAGAAAACGATGCTGGAACTACCATAAAATGACTAGGAATTGGTTGAGGAGGTTCATAAATACAAGAATTGAAATCTGACAGTAAGAACCAGGGGTTTAATTGCATAATTATTGAAGTTTGATGGCCAATTAGGACTTAATTGAAATAATCCAAGACCAAGGATCAAACTAGAAAAGGCGCTAACATTGAGGGATCCGATTAGAATTTTGGCGGGGATTTGATTACAAAGCTGCAAGAAATTCAATGGCTGAATCAAAAGAAACCAAGCGGCGCCGTTTCCACCATGTCTTCGTCTGCAACAGCTGGTGTTCTGTGATAATTAAGGAAAGAGACGTTGACAGCGATAATGGAGCTGTTTCCAAATCAAGAAGGGAGCATATCACGGCTGACAACCCTCACCACCGTGATGCACGCTGACTTACCAAAAACACTCTCATCCTCTGGCTATAAAAGCCAGAAGAAAAAAACCGAACAGGGGAAGAAGAAAAAAAGAAAAGGAGGAAGAGAGAGGGCAGAGAGGAGAGGCTACAAAAAAACAAAAGGATACAACTTTAAGAGAACGGAAGAAAGGAAGAGAGATTTAAAATACCAGAGAGAGCAATAGGGAGAGAAGAAGAAACAAACTGAACAGAAACAGAGGACACGGTGAAGATATAGCACAGCGCCACCATCGTCTTCGTCCCCTCAAAACCAGGTATGTTTGCTGCCTTTCTCGTTTCCTGTAATGTGATGCCGGTTAATATGTAGAAACGAAAAGAAAATCATGTCGAAACCAACATCTGAGACCACATGTATCATGCTTTTTTTTTTTTTTCCGTTATACACTTACACTGGGAAGGGGATGAACAGTGCGAAGGTAATTTAATTACCTTCGCACTGTTCATGCACACGTGCATATGCTGAAAGGAGAGGCTGGTCACTGGCATGGGCCAGTGACCAGGCTGGGCTGGCTAGGTCCAGCCCAGCCACACGGGATGGGCTGGGCCCAGCCCGTAAAAAAAATTATTTTAAAAAAAATCTGAGTTTTCTGTAATTTTTTTATATGTTGTATTTTAATCAATAACGGTTTGTATTTTTATACTGTAAAGATACAAATTTGGTATTAAAATACCCGATTTTTCTCAAGACATTTAAAAAATAAAAAACATATTTTGTTTTCATGCATACGGCCAAGTCTCTCAAAAATAATAATAATAAAAAATCATATTGTATTTTCATATAACAAAGAAAATTTCAAAAATATGTATTAGCATGCATTTTGGCTTTAATAACTAGTTTATTAAAGTCACGAGAACTAGGCCAATATTTCAAAAATTCCAAAAAAATTATTTTGTTTTCTTTTAATATTTGGGGTTATGACGTTATATGTAAGACGTATTCCGGATATTAAATTCTTTGGTTGACATCAGAATTACCCGATAAGATAAGGATTTCCTTACCGAGGAGGACTTTTCTTAAACCATAGACGGACCAACAACTAGAAAACACGACAAGACCTTAGATTTTATCAGACAATAAAATAATGCAGCTTACCTTAGGTAGGGCATATTTGGGGTGCTAATACCTTCCCTTTACACAACCAGTCCCCGTACCCGATCTCTGAGACCAGTTAGGGTTCCTAGTGACCAAAATACTAGGTGGCGACTCCCATTCCATTTTTCCACTAATAAAAGGCAAGAATTCCTTGTCTCCCCACATTTGCCACATTAGATTAGATTTTGAGGGTGGATGTTTTCGCCGCGACGCCGTATACGTGCGACAAGCGGAGTACGCACAACTCAAAGCGTCTCATGCACAGCAAAGAGCGGAGTCTGAGCAAATCAAAGCGCAAATCAAAGCGTCTCAAGCATAACAAAAAGCGGAGTATGAACAACAAAAAGCGGCTTATGAACAACAAAAAACGGCTTATGACCAGCTTCGCGAAATGGTCATGAACATGGCAACACATAGTGGAACATGTGCGCCTAATCCTTTTTGGCTGTATAACCACCAGCCTCCTCCTCCAGGATCTCCTCCTTCTCCTCCAGCTCCACCTTTATATTAATTTGTAATAAACATTATTTACCTTTAAAACTTCATTTAATATTTTTTTTGAAACATATTCGGTTTGTAATGAATATTATTTGACTTTGATTTTTTTTTTTTTATGTTTAATATAAATTTTATTTGCATAATTGGTTTTTATTACCATTAATTTATATAGTTTTATATTATATATTCTAAATAATTTTTTAAAAACAAATTTAGAAAAACTATTACCAAGGGTTTTACCGATGGAATTAATCCGTCGGCATCTGACAGTAGCATTCACCGACGTATTTACAGACGGCTATATTCGGTCGGTATTATAAACACTCACCGACAGCCTTACCGACAGACTTAATCCGTCGGCATTTGACAGTAGCTGCCACACTTACTGACGAATTTACAGACGGATATATTCGGTCGGTATTTCATACATTCACTGACAGATTTACCGACAGCTACTAACCGTTGGTAAATCACGATATCACCGACGGACTAAAAATCCGTCGGTATATTTCAAGCGGGAATCTTTTTTTTTTTTCGCGCAAATTCCGTCTGTAAAACCATCGGCTAATGGTTTTTTTGTTTTGTCGACCGATATAGCGACGGAATGGGGAATCACCGACGAAAGGAAAGCCGACGGACGTAATCCGTCGGGGATGACGTCGGTAAATAAATCACCGATGAATAGCTAATCACACACCGACGAAATATGTCCGTCGGTAAAACTGTGAAATCTTGTAGTGTGGGGTCTTAAATCTCTTATGGCTCATAATCTTTTAGCTGGATAAAATGAGTGAAATACAACTCACAATGCAATTCAAAATATCATGACGAGGAAGTTACCCTCCAATCCTTTTTTTCTACAAAAAGACAAGAATCATGGGCTATAAATACACCATGAGACCCTAAGAACAAAGGTTCACAATCTTCATTCTCTACTATATATATATATATATATATATATTCAAAGCATCTCTTTCTAGAATATTCTTGTTTTTTCTCTCTCTAAAAAGATATTATTTAAACATTAGAGAGTATCCATATAAAGGGGACGTTTTACAAGTACTAGCTACAAGCCACCTTGGCCTACCAAACACTAAGTATAAGCTATTAACTATATTTATTAGGGAGAATGGTTGAGATTGCTAGGATGAATTTATTAACCGACATCCAAGTCAGGAGCCCTATTTTCAGGCTGGTTGGATTTTTGGAACTTCATTAGTGGCGCCATCTATGGGAAGCCATCAGTTTCTTTCTAAAACTTGTTTTTAGTATTTCCAGAGCATTTCATGTCACACAATCAATGTCCACTAGGGCTAAAAGCAGGACAAATCAACGTTTTGCCATGAACACTCCTACCTAACAAGAGCTTCAACAACTCACTAATTAGGTGCAACTCCTCACTCAGGTCGTGTTGACAACTTGAGGGCAAAATCAAACCTTGCCATCCCAGCAAGTCTTAATACCCTCAACAACACACAATGCTTTAGCACTAGGGCCACTAGCTGCACATGGAGCTCGTAGACGATTACATTACCTAAAAGAGACTAGATATAATAACATTTATGAAAGTTCTTCAAGGGATTACTCCCACTATTGTCATACTCATACACAGAGCAAAATACTCTGAACGCACTCCCTTTAGTTACTATAGGATGGAGATAGATCATTGTAATCATCGTTTTATGCCAAGCCCTTTAAACTCCTAAGAGCCCAACAAACAAACAGATAAGAGATACTCTGTGCATGAGTACTCATAGGGGAATGTTTAAAGCCCCCATCAATGAAGGGTTTCTCCCTTATCCAAACATATATTGACACTCAATTCCTTGAGGACTACTTTTCCATGAAAATAAGTTTGGACAATTATGATGGCTTAGCCAATCTAAGGGAACATGTGCAAAATATGCACAGTAGCTTGGAGTTGATCATCCAAGATAATGACAGAATGTGCAAGATATTCCCTACAACCTTCAGAGGATTTGCACGTGCTTAGTATAACAACCTGAAACCAAACTCTATTAAAGCTTTTAGTGACCTATGTGCCAAGCTAGTGGCACACTTTATCACCATAATACTCGCCAAGAAAACCTCCATAAAGCTTTTTAAGTGTTGCCTAACAAGAGGGTGAGTCTACACGAGCATATTTAAGGAGATTCAACACAGAGATGCTTAAGGTGAAAGAATTGATTGCGCTAGTAGCTTTAGAAGCCATAATAAGAGGAGTAAATGAGCATGCCCTCTGGAGAAAATAACTTATGTTTTACTAGATGGAAGCTTGTCCAAAGTAAAATAATTCATGAAAAATCATATGCAGGTTGAAGAGGCAAGTTTACTTTGACATAAACCTTCTTGTTTTTACAAGAACAACCAACGTAAATGATTTTCTAGGTGAAGTAATCAGGGTATTCAAAGCCACCATCTTAGTGCCACCTCCATGATATGTTTCCTCCTAAGAGCCTCTCTCATACCTATCACTCAGATCACCCCAGGATATATAATCCTTGATAAGAATGTAAGTTTTTTAAATATGAATTATTCAAAATGACTTTTCATTTTCTCCAGGTGATCCTTAAGGGCGGTAACCCCAACACTCTTTATGGGATGGACTTGGTCTCCACAGTGCTATATGCACCAATCTTTAAGGGATAAATGCAGTCTCCCCAGTGTTATATGTATCACTATCTATGGGATGAACTTAGTCTCTCTAGTGCTATATGCACCAATCTCATATGATGAAATTATTCTCCCCAATGCTATATGCACCGTTAGTCTCCCCAATACTATATACACCAATCTCCAAGGGATGAACTTGGTTTCCTCAGTGCTATATGCACCGCTCTTCATAGGATGGATTTGCTCTTCCCAATGCTATAAGCACCACTCTCGAATGGATAGATTTGGTCTCCCTAGTGCTGTAAGCACCACTCTCCAAAGGATAAATATGGTCTTCCTAGTGATATATGCACCACTCTCCAAGGGATATATATGGTCTTCCTAGTGATATAATGCACCACTCTTCAAGGGATAGATGTGATCTTCCTAGTACTATATGAACACAATCTTTTTAATGTTATATACACCACTCTTCAAGGGATAGACATGGTCTCTCTAGTACAAATAGCAACATCATGTAATCACTGCTCTTAATGGGGAGCTCTCATGCCTCGTAAAAATAATAATTTCATGATGATCACTCAATAGTGGAGGGATTTTAAGCCCATGACAATGCTAGTAAAGTTATAAGCTCCCACTTTCCAAAGAATTTATAATCACTCTAGGCTTGTTGACGTTGAATGAGCCAGCACGGCGCCCTGTCGTGCCCTACGAAGGCGAGGCCTGCTGTGGAGACAACCCCGTCTATTGTGAAATTATGGATTCTAGGCTTTTTATTGGGGTGTTTTACCGACAGTTTTATTGATGAATAATTAAATATTAAATTTTTTTAATAATTTCATCTATAATATTTAATTTAAATTTTCAATTTAATCAATAATTTTCAGAAATCGCCAAATATCACCGACAACTTTTCAATCCGTCGGTGATTTTTTCTGTAAGGAATAGTAATTAACAGTGCAATTAGGAAGTAAACAGTTCTATAGCTCTCTGGAAAATACCGACGGAATTTTTTGTTGGTGATTCCCTTTGTAATTGACATGGTGAATAGTGTTCATAGTTTACCAACGAATTTACCAATGGAATTACCAACGAATTAATTCTGTCGATAATTCCGTTGGTAAAAATGGCAAGTTATCATTTTTTTTTGCTTTGTTTTAATTATTTTTTCCCACTGTAATTCTCTCGGTAAATACCGAGGGAATATTGCCGTCAATAAAATTCGTCGGCAACTTACCAATGAAAATATTCTCTCGGTATTTCTGTTTGTATTTATCGATTTTCTAGTAGTGACGCGCCTCCAATTTGGCGCGAGGGATGGTGACGCGTTGATTCGTAAATAACAGGCGTCAACCTTTTATATTAATTTATTAATATTTTAATAATTTAAATTACTAAAAAGCCTCTAAAGGCATCTTAATATTACTATTAAAAAAAACCATGCAGCAAAGAAGAAAACTTCCTCTCAAGCCAGGCTTAGATTTTTTAAGTCAAATGTTATGCATGCCATTTAACAGTTTAAAATATATATATAAAAAAAATTATCTCTTTACAAGGTTAATATTTTTGAGCTTTTAAGAGTATCATTGTTTTTCTAATTACGTAAATAATATTAAAAATATATAAAAACCCTTAGATAAAATGCTTATTTTTTTAGTTTTTAAAGATGACAAAGTAATTTTATCGTATATAAAAAATATTAAATAACTAAATTGTTTCTAATTAATTAATTGACATGACGTTTTATTCTCTAGAAAAGACAGCTCGACTTTCTTCGGTAACGCAATTGTCCAGTGTAATAAAAGACAAAAAAATGCTTGGGGTTATCCTCTTATGCTACAGGAAATCAAGGGTCAATAAGATGTCATGTCTATTTGCTAAGTATGTGGATAGTTAACCGCATGACAACTAGAGATGGGGTTTTCAGACAGCGTGGTGGACTAACCAACAACCATTAAAATAGTTTGTGGCAAAGAAATAGCAGTCGCACACTAAGGATGGATGGATCGGCTTATTCAACAAACTACCCACAACTATTTTCAGATGAAGAGCAGCTTGGATGGGAACAAAGCCCTACCTTGCCTTCTATGGTGGTAAAATAGTTAGGCTGTCAATAGTGTGTCCCTAGAACAACTAGTTTGGCTCAATCCGGTGGAAGTTACAAAGAGGTTACGTTAAACATGTTAGAGTAGATAAGACAGGAATGAACGTCTCTAGGATTACTCAAACAAGCGGTAATTAAAAGAAACCCTACCATTTCTGACTTGTATACGCAGTGGCGTCAGAACAGAGTGAGTAATTACCCACCCGTAGTCATAGCCATGCCATTAGTACTAGATTCCTCTGAAGTAGGTGAAGGAGCAACACAAGCAGCGGGGAAAAAAATAAAAAGAGGAAGCTAGAAGCTAGCCAGAAAGAAGATGATATGGAGCTGAGGTAGAAAAGTTGATAGAACGGCTAAGGCTCGAAAACTAGAAGCTTAGGATAAACTTTGAAGTTAAAAAAAGGCTCAGACTCAGGATGAAGAAGAGGTGAAATCTTTGAAGAATAAAGACATTGGGAAGCGCTCTTTGCACAAATGTGACACAAGTTAAAGAAGAGAATAAGTTTTTGTAGGAAAAAGTAAAATATTGGGAAGAGCTTTAATTTCTATGTGAGCTCATTCAGAAATGATTGACAAACAAACCAGGTTAGAATGACATCATCTCGAGCTTATCATCATAGAAGAAAAACTATAAAAAGTGACGGTGAAAGTATATAATCTGGAAAAAAAAAGCTCATGACAATCCAGGGTGCTAATAAGAAGTTAGACAAAAATTATCAACTTGCCATCAAAGAATAGACTCGCCTCATAGAATTATGGTAGCAGGCCAACAGTGAAGCAGACAAGTTGAAAAGAGAGACGGATGAACTATAGTGATGCCTTGGCTCTAGCCAGTAATAGGCAAGTAGCGACCTTGCAGTGTTAGAAGATTGAGAAAAAACCATATATATAAAGGATTATGGATAGTACGCTTGAAAGAATTAGATGAGTTCCTGACATTGGTGGCTACGCATGGTACATTTTACGGTGTCTGATTTGTTTTCTGAGATGTAATAGCTGGTATGAAAGAGGATATAACGTTTGATTGTATGATAAATCAATGAACTATTTTGTTTGTGACGAATCAAAATGCCAAGTTTTTATTCTCTGAATAAACTAGCAATGTGATGAATTATTCCAAATGTATAAAATGGTCAAATCTTACTCCCAAGATGAACAACTAGTAAGAATCATTTGAGTTTTCTTTTGCCTTACTAACATTCAAAATGACATCACTTTAGGCATGCTAAAATATTCTAAAAAGTGCTATGGGATAATGATTGTGAAACAATAAGATTAAGGCATAGCTATAACATGATTGTTTGTTCTGGTTGAGTTAAAATATCCCAGAAAGCACTCTCAATCGTAATCTCAATGGAAGGATCAACCATTGTCACCTATATTGAGGGCTACTGCATATCTAATCCAATTGTGTTTTTGTTATTTTATGTATTTGTGTTCATATGTGTTGTTTAAATTAGAGTGATTCTTTATCACTTTGTCTTTAAATGTGATTCTCATAATACTAGAAAAGGATTTTCTTTGTAATGAGCTTAGTTTAGGCTTTTAATATTAATATGACGTTATGCGGTTCATTTTCATTGATAATTTTACTTGTTTTTTTTTTCCTTTCTTTTTATTTGGACTATGTATTTTCTAGGAACACTAAAAACAATCCACCATTTAAAATGCAAAATAATTGTTCGGAAAATATTTGGTCTAATCTTGGTGAAACTTTAATTATAAAGGATAAAGAAAAATGGGATGAGGAAGATGTGTAAGAATTTATCAATCTGGTTGAATTGTTAGATCAACCTTTAAAAACAAATCAAGAAAAGTTAGAATTGGTGAATGTGGGCATAGATGAAGATAGAAAAGAACTAAATGTTGGAACTTGATCTTTAATAATGAAAAAAGTAACTTCATTAGCTTGTTGAAAGAATATATAAATGTTTTTACATGGTCCTATATAGATATGCCAGTATTAAATACAAATATTGTTGTACATAAGCTACCATTGATGCCAAAGTTAGATAAAGATATTATGGTACAAGAACTACTATTGATGCCAAGATTAAATACAGATATTGTGGTACATAGGATACTTATTATTTTAAAGTCATGCCTTATGGGTTGAAGAATATAAAGGCTACATATCAATGAACAATAGTGATTATTTCTTATAATATAATGCATAAAAAGATTGGAGTATGTGTGGATGACATGATTGTCAAGCCAGAGGAGGAAAGAGACCATATTCAAATATCGAGAAAGCTTTTTAAAAGGCTAAGAAAATACAAGCTTAAGTTGAATTCATCAAGTGCATATTTAGGGTGGAATCAGAGAAATTATTGGGGTTTGTGATAAGAAATACAAGCACTGAAGTTGTACCCGACCAATTTAAAGCAATGCAGGTCATTTTGACACCAAAAACAGAAAGATAAGTGCAAAACTTTTTGGGATATTTGAATTTTATAACTAATTTCATTTTACAGTTAATAGTAAGATGGGAGCCAATCTTTCATTTTCTTCCTAATAAGAATTCAGGAGTATGAGATGATGATTATCAAAGGCCTTTGATAAGATAAAATAGTATTGATAGAATCCACCTCTCTTAGTACTACATCTGCCAAGAAGACCATTTATCTTGTATTTGACTATGAATGAGGTTTCTATGGGTTGTGTCCTAAGACAACATGATGATTATAGAAATAATGAACAAGTCATTTATTATTTGAGCAAAAAGTTCACTGATTATGAGGCTTGATATATATTTTTAAAAAAGATTTGTTACAGGTTTATATGGAGTACTCAACATAGACAATACATGTTTTATCATACAACTTGTTTAATATGTAAAATGGATCTAGTAAAGTATATCTTTAAGAAGCATTATTTGCCCAACATAATTGCATGATGGCAAGTCATGCCAGCAAAATACAACATTGTGTGTATGACTAGAAAGTTAGTAAAACATTTTTATAGCAGATTATTTGGCAGATAATATAGTTGATGATCATGAGCCTTTAAAGTTTATGTTTCCAGATGAAGACATTATAATGGTAAAAGAAAAGGTAATTTATGTGATGATATTTAAATCTTCTAATTTGATAGGGCTGTCAATGTTTCTAGTAATGGCATAGGTGCCGTACTCATTTCACCCACCATGAAATAATATCCAATAGCAATTAGATTATAGTTTGAATGTACTAACAATATAGTAGAATACAAAGCATATAATCATGGGCTAGAGGCTGTCTTGGAGAGGAAAGTAAAAAACCTAGATGTTTGTGAAGATTGTTTATTGATAATTTTCCAGGTAAAATGAGAGTGGAATGAAAAATGACAAGAAGTTAAATCCTTACAAAAAATCCCTCACTAAGATGGCGTCTTAGTTTGAAGAAATTGAATTCACTCATTGAGTAAACACAAGAACTAGTGTGTAGATGTACTTGCCACACTAGCTTCAATGATTGAAATTGATGGTAAGGTAAAGATCTAACATGTGTACATTGAGATAAAAAAAATAAAAATTCTTCTACATTATTATTGTTATTTGAACAAAGAGGAAATGAATATGAAGCCTTGGTATCATGATATCCAACAATTCATTAAACATCGAGAGTACATGACATAAGTTGATAAAAAGATTAAAAAAAAAAAAACTCTAAGAAAGATAGCCATGGATTCCTACTTAGATGGAGAAATCTTGTACAAGAAGGGATTTGATGGAACTTTATTGAGATCTTTAAATGACAGAAAGGCTAACAAAGGCAATAGAAGAAGTACATGAAGGTGTTTAAGTTACATATATTATTGGCACACAAAGAGCATATACTTCTGAACAACCATAAAGAGAGATTGCATTTATTATATCAAGAAGTATCATAAGTGTCAATTCTTTTCTAATAAGATAAATGTATCACTAATACCTTTTCATAGTATGATTGTGCTTTTGTTGTTTGCGATGCAGGGAATGGATGTGACTAACCCAATAAATCCAAAACCAAGTAATAACTATCAATTCATCTTGGTAGCAGTTGACTCTTTTATAGAATGGATCAAAACGGCTTCTTATGTTTATGTTACATAGAAAGTTGTCTAGAGAGTTTTTGAAAAAAGATATTATTTTTGGTATGGTTTCCTAGAGGCGCTTGTGACTGGCAATGCTCATGATTTTAATGGTAAGATGATTCAAGAGTTGTGTCAATGGTGAAAGATTAAGTATCTTAATTTCTCACCTTATCGCCAAAAAATGAATGGAGCAATAGTAATAAACAAAAAACATAAAGAAGATTGTTCAGAAAATGATCATTACGTATAAAGACTAGCATGAAATGTTGTCATATACATTGCATGGGTGCGAAATTGTTGTCATGATATAAAAGGTACAACCTCGTATTTCTTGGTATTCCATAGAAGTAGTAATGTCACTTGAAATAGTGATACCTTTCATGAGGGTAAAAAAAGTAGCAGACATGGATGAGTTAGAATGGGCTATAATATGAATAACTGAATTTAATCAACGAGAAAAGGTTATCTACAATTTGCTATAAGTAGTTATATAAAAAAGAATGGCTATAACTTACGACAAGAAAGTACAACCTCGAGAAATTTAGGAAGGAGATTTGATTATAAAGAAGATTTTACCAATTTTTTCGGAAGATAGAAGCAAATAAGAACCAAATTATAAAGGTCCCTATGCAGTCAAGAAAAACTTTTCTATGAGAGCTTTTATTTTATTAGATATGGATGGAAAAGAATTGTCAAATCTTATAAATTTAGGGTTGTGAAAAGTATTATGCTTAAAATTATACTTTCTTTGCCTAATGCAATAAAGATGAAAGTTTGGCCAAATCTTATTCAAGTTATTAATTTTATTTTATTCATCTATTTTCTTTAACACGATCATTTCCTTAACCTTCTTATCTACAAACATATTTCTTAAAAATAAAAATATTTTTTTTGTCCACTACATGATTCAATATTGATATTATATACATAAACTTGCCAATAAATTAAAAGAAATAGAAAAATAAAGTGATAGATTTTACCTTAAGACTTAATGAACAAAAGAGACTCATTAGCAACATTAATTTTGAGAATAATATGATGAAGTCAAACATGGGGAGCAAAAACAAGTGGCAAGAAATATATGAAATCATAATACTTTGTAGATAGATGAAATCAAACATAAATGACTATTCTTGGAGGCAACCAATCTTGGGAATCATCAAGCTTGAGAGCAAATGAAGCCTCAACACAAAAATCATTAGCATATGGTGAAGTTAAGGCAAAATAACATAAGGAGGTACTCTTGGGGGGAAAATAAAGCCTCAACATGAAAATTGTTAGTACATGCCAAAGTCAAATTAAAAAAGCAAAATAGGGCTCATAACCAGATCATTTATTTTAAAATTGAACTCAAAGAAACAAATGAGCTTAGTATTGCAATCAATTACATGATCTAGGATAAAAGGTTGAAAATAGCATGGGAAAGTTCAAGCTTTTCAGTGAACAATCCCATCCTTTAATTCACAATTGGTTGTGTTTTGTTTTGACATGTTTGTTTCTTGATTGAACAAAGTCCGACACTAGTATTTGTAGCCAGAATCTTCGATTTAATTAAAGCCTATTGCTTTGATGACAGTTTTTATTTAAAGTGGTATTTCAATGCAGGAAAATCTTATCAATCAAATGAAAAAAATATTTTAATTAAAATATAGTCTACCTATTTGATGACAGAATTTTCTTTTAAATGACACCTTTCTTTTAAGAAAAGCTCGTTAATCTAATGCCATTTTATTCAAAGTGAAGCCTATTAATTCAATAACTCTTTTTATTTTAGACCAACTCGATAAATTTTTTTCTTTCAAATGATATTTTTCTTTTAAACAAAACCCATTAATCCTAAACCTAACTCATAAGTCTAATTGAACCAACTCATGAGTTTTAATAAACCAAGCTTAGTTGATCATTTAAAAGTTTACGAGAAAATTTGGAAGACAAAACTTTTTCATAAAATAAACCTATGTGATCAAATATATTATTTCTATGAAATAACATTTGATAATAAAGTTAGTAAATACTAGATTTGTGGGCCCGCAATACACTGTGGGCCAAGATTTTTTTTATGTGTACAAAAAAAAAGGTGTTAGGTCAACACAAGCTTGTTTTAAAAAAGTTTTTTAAAAAAGTGACTCGCACATAGACATAAATAAGCAAACAATGCTAGCATAATTAATTAGATACTAAAAAAAATAGAAAATGATAGTAAATGGACCAACTCAAACAAAAAAGAATCATGGTAACTTGCAAAAAAAGAATGGTTAAAAAAAAAAAGACAACAAAGCTAAGATTCTAGCCATTCAAATATGAAAGAAAAAATTACTTGAGCCAACTTGAGTGAGCATGCCATATGCAAGTTAGGTCATAAGACTAGGGTATGCTAATAAAAAGTAAAATAAAATTAAAATTAAAGTCCGATTCCAAATAAATCCAAAGTAGAAGGATGGAATTTAAATGAAGATCAATAAAAAAGAAAAAAAAACACAAAGCATACATAACAAGCCAACTAAACTTTGTAACCCATATTATATGAATAAGAAAACCCAAATAGAAGAAAAATCAGAAAACATTATGAAGCTCAATTTTTATACAATCTAATATCGAAGGACAAAATGTAAGAGATACTAAATTTTAAAAACAAATGACATAAAAAACCAATCCAACTCTCGAAACCCTAAGTGATAGGATCAAGATAACAAATGAAAAGAAAATCACAAAGCCCAATATCCAAAAATCTCAACTTTAAAGGATGAAACTAAAAAAGAAAATTAATTCCCAACCGATATAATGTCAAAGGATAAAATTAAAAAAAAAAGATCAATTTTAAAAAATTTCCAAAGTAAATTCAAACAAAAACGACAGATAAAAAGACCTAAGATAACACAAGTCAATTTGAAAACTCATAAAACATCCTATATAAAGAAAATAAAAAAAAGAACGGAGCCTAATCACTAATAATATAAATGTTGAAAAATAAAACTAAAAAAGTATAAGTTTAAAAAAAGAAGGGAGAAACCAAGCAAAATTAAGTAAACCTCTTAAACTTTGGCTAATATTTCAAACTCATAACCCATTAAATTCTAGACTCTAGATGAATAAAAAAGCTCAATTCCTATCCAATTTAATATTGAATGATAGAATAAAAAAAATATCAATTTAGAAAATTAGCAAAAACAATTCAACAATGAACAACAAATAAAAAGATTTTAATCCATGAAATAGCGTTTTGTATCTTGTTGCATAGTAATTTCTCGTATAGCTTTAGGTTTTTGTTAATATATGTGTGTTACATGGACTTAAAAAGGACAAATATATTTTGTTTACAAATCCATGAAATACACGATTTTTATAAAGAATTTCATTTTATTACAATTATACGAGATTTTAGAGTTGGAGAACTAAGTAACTTTTTTCTAATATAGTTTCCCAAGAAGCAAGGAATCGATATCCAATAGGGTATTAATTAAAAATTTGTTTAATATATGCTATTGGATAGTTAATTACTTCATCTCTTTAGTTGGAACATGTTTATACAATTATAAATTTTTTTAGAAATTAAGTTTAGATACTTAACATTTGTGTTTGTCTTGAATTCTTATAATAAAGATTTATGAGAGTCCTCGATATCAATGTCTCCGGTGGATTCTTGGGTGCCGAACATGCTGTGAGGGTGATGATTCCAGTTAAGAAAGGGTGCATTCTCTTCACTGCAAGCGTGGCTTCAGTTTTATACGGTGAATTGGCTCACGCATATACAGCATCTAAGAATGCTATTGTAGGGTTGGCGAAGAACTTGCAATGACAATGAAAAGCTTGTTTTCCAAAGTGGAGAACATTGCTGGCTACTTAAATAGTATAAATTATTTTAGTTGGAAACTATATTTAGATGCTTGATATTGTGTTTATATTTCATAATTTAAATTTAATTTATTTTTAGTTTTGAATTAAAATCATGTATATTGAATTAATATCTTATATACACACCAAAACTTATCTTTACAATAAGAAAAACAGAACACTAAATCGAATGGAATTAGCAACCTTGAAAACAACTTAGATTTAGTCAATATTTACTCCATCATTGTAAAGTGGAAGAGAGGGTCTAAACTTGTCCAAAATTAATAGTAGAAGTAGCGGGTTCAGTTTGAGCCAAAATTACGTTGATGGGTCACTTTGAGCAAATGCCAAAAGTAGAGGGACTAACTGTGAAATTTTTTTGTTCTAATGTAGCATAATCTGATATCTTTCTTATTATCAGTGTTTCTGAAAGATTTCAAAATCGTTTGAATGATCGATGGATGTGCACCATGAGGGCCCTTCCCACCAACACCACTACAACCACCATAATAGTGGTTAGTACATTAGCTTTAGCATTACACTATTGTTTTTTATTTCCCCTACCTATATTACCTATGATTAGCTGATTACCTACCTCCCTCAGTGGCGATCATCCATGAAATGTGGAATGACAAGACTAACACGGAAAAAAAAACTAGTTTGTTTTTGAAAAAATATTGAGAAATTGCTCTTTTAATAGAGTTCTTCGGTCTACAATTACAATAAAAGTGTAGATCATAAATTTGAGTGATGGAAATTTTGTGTATTTCTATTGTGATTGCAAGCCAAATTAGTGATGGGAAATGAAAGGATTGTGGCATGCATTCGAAATAGTTCTTTGGTAGTAGATATTACCATCCAAATGTTCATTGATAGGTCAATTTTCACTTTTCAAAACCTTATTTTTTAACCTAATTGATATTCATGTGATGACAAGATGTTTGTTGTTCTAGGATTAAGACAACAATAATATCCAAGGGGGCGAATAAGATGTTCCACTAATAATAACAAATATTACAATCAACTCAATTAAACACAACAAACACAATTAACCAACAATATAATTAAAATGCTTGAAGTAAAGATTATGAGGATAGAAATTACAAACTCGATTTTTAACATGGTTCGACAAACCTACAATATCCACACCTCAAGCATCAAACCAGTCTTGAGTATTGTATTCTTTAGTAATCGAAGCCAAAGATTACAATGTATTTGATGAATCCTTACCAAGCCCCTTTTCATCACTTGAAGAAATGTCATCTTTAAGGTTTTTTTTTACCTTAGTGATGTATCTCATCAATGACCAAGAGTTTTTCACTTAAACTATTGAAGAATTATAATTGTTTGAAATGTGACAACACTCTCTCAATGAGTAGATAATACAATTGAAGCTTATATATATCTATAGTTCACTCAATAGCACTTAGAATATATGAAGGTGTTTAAGTGTAATGAGTGTGATAATTTTTACTTTTGTGCAAGAATATGAAGGTTTAATGCACAAATATAAGTATGATTTAGGATTGATGATTTGAAGGTTTTTCTTTTTTACTCTTGAAGTAGCTTGTATATGATATATATTCAAATTTTATATCTAATTTTACAATTAGACAAGCTATGTATATGTTTCTAGCAAAAACTAGTCATTCATAGCTGTTATTATTCCTCTGATAGCTATGGTCAACCAGTTTAGATTGCTTAAACCAATTGATCAACCGGTTCCTGTAAATTCCTAGGTGTTCATCACGTATGAATAAGCGATCGACCGATTCATTTAGTATCACCAAATGGTTGATTGGTTCATGTAGAATACAAGATTTATCGGTTTTAATCCTAATGATTTCTTAAAACCGTTTTATCAATTCTTTTTAAATGCATATAAAGTGAAGTGTGTGCATTCATTTTAATTTTTGCTATCGTGTATGATATAAAGATTTACATTTAAACACTAAAATGAACACTTAAAACCAAGTTTTCACTTGCTTTGTATCTTGGACTTGATTGATTTTTTTATTCAATATCTCATGCTTATTGATGTGATATTCATATAAACCTGTTTATACTTAATCTCATCCAAACATATTGTTAATTCATTTCTATTTAATTGTTATCATCAAAATACATAAAATATATATGCGTGACCCAAAGGTCAACAATCTCCCTCTTCTTTATGATGACAATTAATGTATAAATATAGATATAAAAGTATTAATCTCTCCCTATATTTTGTAATATATTCCCTTGTAGACTTCAATTTAAAAACAATCTATAGATATAAGTTCCCCCCACCCTTAATCATGTAATAATGTTTTATATCTATTCTTTGATTTTCTCCCTAATCCCCCTATTTCTCTCCCTCTTTATCATCAACAAAAAGCAAATAGAGAAAGTATAACGATCATAGAGAAATAAGAAAAAAAACCATTGCATAATGTACAAACGATAATATTCATTACAATGTAAAAGGTACTAAGAACATAAAAAAATAAAAAAGTGAAAACATTAAATGATTATGGTACAATTGTTTAAGGTGGTGGATAATGAGATAGCGAACTAACCATCATATCCTTGATATTGCACACATACTCTCGAATGTGATGCACTTCATCCTCAATATACTTTATTCGACCTTCCATCCTTAATCGCTAGGAGGTTGTATCAACATCTTCAGAAGAGGAAACCAGTGGTGACATCTCAAACATATCAGCAAATTCATTATCATCACCAATCTGTTATGTTTCTTCTTTATCATGCTCTTCATCAGTATGAGCACCAATCTAGCATTTAGGAACCTAAGCATTGTCGGTAGTCAATATATATCCCATCTTGTTAAGGGTTCTGCTATCTATTTCCATTGCCTTGGAGTAGGAATTCCCTTTTATATCAGTAAGGAATATATCAAAATACTACAAAACAATAGTTAAACATCGACCATATGGTATAGATTTTTGTTTTTGATCGTGAGCCATAACTTAAACACTGGAATTTCTAAAATTTCTCTTTTAATCCTTCTTATACACTTAAAAAGATTTTTTTGATGTAGAAATTTTGTCAAAAACTCAAAGGAACCAATGGATTAAAAACTGAAAATATAGGCAGTAGCAAAAGGTTCCATGCTCTATTTCAATCGGTCAGCCGGTTGTATTAGATGTAAGAATCGGTTGACCGGTCCACATGAAATCCATATTTTTCTAGTTTTGAGCAAATCAAATGTCTTATGAGACTAAAATACATCTTCTGTCCAACTTGCAGTCTAAATAAGTCCAACTAAAACCTCAAAATGTTACTATTCATCGAGTAATGAAACCTCTGTTTCTTTATTTCAGTTGGTCGACCAATTGAATTAGTATGATGAACCGGTCGACCGGTTCATCCTAAATTGCACTATCAATGGTTTTTTTTTGTAGGTTTGTTTCATTCATAAATTCTAAGCACAACAACTACCCGCCATAATATATTCTGCTTCAGTTGTTGATAGGGCTACTGAGTTATGTTCTTGCTAGCCCAAGATACTAGTGATGATCCTAGAAAGTGACATGTTCCATTAGTACATTTTCTATCAAGTTTACAACCAGCAAAATCCGTATCCGAATAGCTAATCAAATTTAACTCGTTTCCTTTTAGATACCATATCCCTAAGTCAATTGTACCATACAAATATCTGAAAATGAGTTTAACAGTAGTTATATAAGATTCTTTAGGACATGCTTATAGACAAACACGAAACATGATATCAGGTCTACTTGCAATTAAATACAAGAATGAGCTAATCATACCTTGATATTTGGTGATGTCTATATCGTTACCACTTTCATCCATATCAAGCTTGGTTGATATTTCCATGGGTGTGTCGGCTTCTTTGACATGTTCCATCCTAAATTTCTTTAGTAAATCCTTGATATACTTGCTTTAGTTGATGAAGACGTTGTCTTTTATTTGCTTGATTTCCAATCCAAAGAAGAAGTTCAATTCTCCCTTCATGCTCATTTCAAACTCATCTTGCATGCATTTTTCAAATTCCTTACAAAGAGATTCATTAGTAGCACTGAATATAATATCAACAATATATATTTGTACAATAAGATATCCTTACATTTTCTCTTTGTGAAAAGAGTGGTGTCAATTTTGTCAATCTTGAAACCATTATCAATAAGAAAGGTATTTAATTTGTCATACCATGCTTATAGATTCTAGTCTAGCCATGGGTGCAAAGGTTGCATGAAATTGGAAAAAAAGAGAGGGAAACTAAGAATAAAATAGAGCGAAATTAGAAGATTAAGGATTGAATTGAACAATGATAGATCCTAAATCAAAAGAAAACCCCAATCGATAGGAATTAGTCAAAACAACATCGTTCAAGGTATTGTGCTTCTTCTTCTTCTTCAATTTTTGGCTGATCGAGGAGGCACATTCAGACGACTGAATGTGATGTTTGTGACCATTTTAAAAGCTGAAACCATCACCATTCGATCAAGAAACATCCCCTCTATAACTCTATATCTGTAATATCAAATGTTTATGTCCCATTTTCTCCATGGATCTCCACAACATCTTTTTCCTTGTCAGCCAAAACCATAGTTTTAGACATTATGCTATTTGGGTGGACACTTTTAAAAGTTTGAAAATGGAGCTACAAACCTTCAAATTAAGCAAGAATGGGTCTGATCGAAAGGCATGCACCCCCTCTACCAAGTCCATGTGGTCTCAGGTGACATTGATATTGGTGATGCTCCGACAAGGTCTTGAAAGTGGCCAACCCAGTTAGATTTGACAGGAACATTCGGTTATAGAAGAACACCTAGTTTTTTATTTGTTTCCTCTTAGAAGCCTCTAGAAGAATTATATCAAGGGTTTAAAACCTTTCTCTAAGGATTCAAGGGCAGGAAACAATCACCTTGGCCTTCAAACACCTTATAAAACCACCTACACCCAAAACCAGCACCTTCATTGCAAGACCAACTAGGTTTTAGTTTGTTAGACCCATCTAGAATACCTAAACCTGCCTATAAAATAAGAGGTCAAAGAACACCAAAAAAAGGAGAAAAACAGAAGGAAAGAACAGAAAAAAAATAGAGAGAAACAGACAAAAAGAAAAAAGAGAGAAGAGGAAAGAAACTTAGGCTAAAGGGCAAAGGTCCTATCCAGAATGCTTTGAAGGCTTCAACTCTGGTCTAAGAAGGTCTAAAAACAAGAAGAAAGAGAGGCAATACTAAGAACTAATCTAGATTTAGATTTTTTTAACTAAGAAGGTATCCATTTTCTTACCTTGAAAGTGGAGTCTATGAGGCCTACTAGATCTTTCTTTTGTTTTCAATACGAAGTTTTAATTGCCATGACATGTTTTTGATTGCTTTTTTATTGTTTCTTTACATTGAACTTGGATTTAAAGATTGTCAAAGGTGGCAACAAATGGGCAGGGGCACTTTCTATTAATGAAAGGATATCCCCTGCTTCCAAGTAGCTAACCTGACCATTTGAAGTGAAAATGGTTAGATTTTAAAGCTCTTTCTGATAAGATTCATTTGCTGTTTTGAGTTGAAAGTTATTTAGGTTTTGAATCAATGTAATTTTTTAGTTTTTGTGTTGTTCTATTGTTTCTTTAGCCATAATCATGTTTCTTATCAATAATGTGGTTTGTGGGGATAGGAAGGGCACACTTTAAAGCCTAGAAATGGTCTTTATGGGTGCATTTTGGTCTGCCAACTATTTGGGCAGCTTTTATGCATTTAAGGCAAATTCATCCGTTACATCTTGCCTTAAATGCTAGTCTCAAACCTTGTTTGGTTTAATTTTTGTTTTAGATAGGTTTGCCCATCGTCTTTGATAAGTAATCTGGGAGTTTTTAGCATCAATAACAGGTTTTAACAGGTTTAATCCTAGGGTTTTGGTTTCGAACCAAAACTCCTTTTTAGGCAAAATGGTGTGATTTTGTCAACCATCGAGAGTTTTGAACCCTTGATTCTTGATCTAGGGAGGTTTGTGAACAGAAACATCCCCTTTTTTGTTCGAAATCCATTTTGGATTGAGAACCATGTTTTGATGGGAGATGAAAAACATTCATCTATTTTATTTTTCTTTTATGTTTTGATCCGTTTCTAATTGAAAATTTTCGAGTTTTTGTGTTTTTTACCCATTTGATCTGTTTCATCCCTTTTTTTCCTTCGGTTTGTTTCTAGGTTGACTCGGTCGAGTCAACCCCAATAGAGTCAGCCCTGACTGGGTCAAACCGTTCGGGTTGACTCGGCCCAAAAAAAAGATAAAAGAAAGAAAGAATATATATATATAAACAACATAAAAACAAAAACAAAAAAAAAACACAAACTTTTTTAGTTTCTTTTTAGGATTTTGCTTTTTTTTAAGGAAAATTCCTCTTAAATTTCAGTTCCTTTTATTCTCAAGAAAACCACAAGTAAAAAATAAAAAGATGTGTTTTATGTGTTGTATATGGCCAAGTGTCTAAAAAAATACAAAGAAAATCATATTGCATAGTATTTCCATATGAAAATTCAAAATACATATTTGCATGCATTTTAGGATTTAATAACCGGTTTATTAAATTCAAGAGAATTTGACCAATATTTCAATAAACCACCAATTTTAATTTGTAAGAATTAATGGTTAAAAATCTTGGTATAGAATGTTGGATCTACAAGTGAAGCTGATATTTGAAATATCGGAGTTAATTAGAAAATTCTCAGACTTATTCTAAATGTTCACCAATTTTAATTGAGAGTATTTTTCACTGTAATACACAAATTATGAAGAAATTTTTTCTAAGAATTTATTTGGGTACACGAGTCTATTATAAATTCTTAAACACTGGATTTATTTATAGAAGTAAATCTCAATCCTAAACTACAAATAGAGTATCGACCAGAAAACCATAAAAACCTCTAAACCACATCGAACCATAAAGCAGCTTACCTTAGGTAGGGTGCGCAAGGGGTGTCAATACCTTCCCTAGCTACAATCAGTTCCTTACCCTTGAATCTATGACAAGACCAGTATACCCGAGTTTCCTAACAATCCCGAACCAAACAACTAGGTGGCGACTCCAAACGATTCCCTAACACCGCACGTCCACATGTGACAATCGTCACCTTTGCTTCCCAAGTCTTTGGCAATATTGGTATTAGTATAAGTCTTACCAAGAACATCCAAACTATTAGTGATAGTTGTCATTCTAGTAAGCATACTATTTATGGATTCATTTGGAAGCATTTTGAATAACTCATATTGATATATAAACATATCAATTTAGGATTCTTTAACTTGATTAGTACCTTCATGGGTTACTTTTAAAGCATGTCATATATTCCTAACACTTTTATAAGATGATATTTTATTGAACTCACTTCTACTCAAGGCACAATACAAAGTGTTCATAGCTTTAGCATCCATAGAAAGCAACTTTTTATAACCATCGGTATACTCACTCCTAACCTTAGGAATTGTGACGCCATTTTTGTTTTTGGTAGGGTTATAAGGTTCACTTTCTATAGATAACCATAAATCATAATCAATGGATTGAACATATATTATCATCCTAACTTTTCAATAGGCATAATAATTTCCGTCAAAGAAAGGTGGCCTAGAGGTTAATGATCTTTCATTTTTAACATTAAAACTAGTGGTTGTCATTCTACTCAAGTTTAAGTAGACTTATATAAATAAGTACCAGGCTCTGATACCAATTGTTGTTCTAGGATTAAGACAACAATAACACTTAAAGAATGTGAATTAGGTGTTCCATAATAATAATAAATATTGCAATTAATTCAATCAAACACAACAAATATAATTAACCAACAATAAAATTAAAGTGCATGAAGTAAATAATAGAGGGATAGAAATTGCAAACTCGAGTTTTGATGTGGTTTGACAAACCTACATCCACATTCAAGCGCCAAACCGGTTTTAAGTATTGTATTCTTTACTAACCCAAGCCAAAGATTACACTGTCCTTGAAGAATCCTCACTAAGTGTTTTTTCACCACTTGAAGAAATATCATCTTCTAGATTTTTTTTTTACCTTGGTGATATACCTCACCAATAACCAAGAGTTTTTCACTTAAACTCTTGAAGAATTATAATTGTTTGAAATATAGCAACATTCTCTTAAAGAGTAGATAATGCAATTAAAGCTTATCATATACAAGTTATTTCAAGTGTAAAAACAACTTCAAATCATCAATCCTAAATCATAATCATATTTGTGCACTAAAATCTTTATATTCTTGCACAAGAGTAAAAACAATATCACACTCATTATATATTTGTGTGTGTGTGTGTGTGTGTGTGTGTGTGTGTGTGTGTTTGTAGCAAAAACTAGTTGTTTATATCCGTTATTGTTTCTCTAACTGTTAAAACGGTTGACCAGTTCAAATTGATCAAACCAATCAGTCGACTGGTTCCTGCAAATTCTCAGATATTCATCACGTATGAACAAGCGATCAACCGGTTTATTTGGTATCACCAAACAGTCAAACGGTGCATGGAGAATACCAAATTTATCAGTTTTAATCCTGGTGATTTCTTAGAATCATTTTATCAATCTTTTTTTCAATGCATACAGAGTGAAGAGTGTAGGCATTCATTTTAATTTGTGCTATTATATGATATAAGGATTTATATTTAAACACTAAAATGAACACTTAAAAACTAAGTTTTCACTTGCTTTGTATCTTGGACTTGTTGATTTATTTTTTTTATTCAGTATCTCATGCTTGTTGATGTGATATTTATATAAATATGTTTAAACTTAATCTTATCTAAGCATATTATTAGTTAATTTTATTTAATTTTTATCATTAAAATACATAAAATATTAATATGTGACCCGAAGGTCAACATATTTTATACAATTTGATGAAGTAGGAAAAACCTCAATTGAATCTAAGTCTTTCCACAACTATTTAATAGGCTTTGAATTTTTTTTTTAAGTTGGGCTCTTGCAAAACCAGTTCTCTTAGTGAAATAGAAGACTTTATGATATTTAAGTTTGAAAAATACAAAGGAAAATGTAAAATGCTAGAGAGTTGGTAAGAGATGGATGTTATGATATGTTGTTCATTGGCCCCTTTACCTAGTATCCTTAGGTATTTAAATATCTTAGATCACGTGTATTTATGTTGTAGGTGTAGGGTCATAAACCTATTCATAAGGATAATTATATAGAATATATGATTTACCATGAACAACTACGCAATTAGCCTATTAGAACAATATTTTTTATATAGGATTTCATCCTATTAACTTGTGAGACAAGGCTTTTAGATAAGTGTTACACTTATAACTTGTAAAGTTAAAGTATTCAGGTGGGTATCATACTAACAACATATAAATTGGAGAATTCAATGGGCATTATATTATTAAATTGTAAGATGAGAATTCTGTTTGGTGATTATATGCGATTAAACCTCATTTAACATGCCATGTCTATTAACCTTGTTTGGCGTGCCATGTATGTTAAATAGAGAGACATCGTTTCAGAGGTAAATAAAGAGCATATAGGCTTTTTTGGCGTTACTGGGCTTGGTTAGGTCTTTTTTATTTTCTCATATTTATTTTTCTTTCTTTTCTTTTTTTCTCTGTTAGACCCTTACTAGGCTTAGTTAGATTTTTTCAGGGATGAAATTGGAATATGGTATAAAATCAAGGTTTGAAACAACATAAGGAGAAATATATGTCTGATAGGTATCATTCAAGCGCAATTGTGTGTATAATGCTTGTTGTTTTTTGGCAGTACGTATGGCTAAATCCAACGTCTAACAATGATCTTTTTTGGTATCATTAGCTTCATCCCGTGAAGATGATTCCTGCTGTCTAGTGGCTATTACTATCAAAGTCTCAATCAAGCTATGACATCTTGTTTTTTTTTTTTCTCTCTCTCTCTCTATCTCTTCTCTCATTTTCTCCTTTAATTTTAAAGCCATCTTTTTTTTTTCTCTTTCTTCCCTTTCCGGTTAGGTCATTCAACCTAATAAGTTGTCTGGTTAGGCAATTGCTGGGCGATTGGGCTTTAGCCCATTCTTTCTATTTCTTTCTTTTATCCTTCTCTTCCTTTTATTTTCTCTTCCTTCCTATCCGATTAGGCTTTCCTTTCCCTTCTCTTTTTTTCTTCTTCCCAAATGATTGGGTCATCAAACCTAACATTACCTAGTCGTTCTTTTCTTCCCCCTTCTTTTTTTTTCCCTTCTTCTCTCTGGTTGGGCCAATTTCATTTAGCGTTGATTGACTTTTCCCTGGAAAAAAAACTTATCGACTTCTAGTTGTAAATTGTATTATCTACTCTCTTGATCATAAACACTTGTGCTCTAACTGGTCAGTCATGCCTAGTTTTTGCTACTATTTTTTCCCTAAATTGGAAGAGCACGGTAGAAAATTTGAAGTCGACACTTGCTTTTGTAGATGAGTATCTTTGCAAATTATCAAAAAAATCTTTGAATGGAAACTTTGTAAAATATATATAAAAGACGTTGGGTTGGTGATAATTATGGACAAAAACTCGACCAGAATATATCAATCAACACCCCTATAAATTATCATTAAAATTTATGACATAAGCATGATGATGTTTGTAAGTGATTAGAGTAAGTTGTGGTTCCATATCAAAACCATGAGATAGCAAAACAATAAGGCTCGCCCGTGGATAATATTTTTAGCATGCAAATAAGCAAGCTCACACAAGATTTGTTGAGTATAGCTACGAATAGCTATTTAACCAAATTGGTCACATTCTTGAAGCAGTTTTTAGATGTAGGCACCAGACACATACTCCAAGTATATATGTATAATTTGTCAGCCACCTGATAAGAAAAAGAAAACCAATTCAGCTAACAAAAATCTAAGCCATGGATTTAAAATCAAAGTGCTGCCAAACTTTAGATATAGTTCTAGAGGCAATATTTCATTTTTTGTTACCTTTATTGCAAGTAGCATCTGCAGGAGTAGCTGAAATAGGCTAAGTCTCTGCTGGAGAAACAATGAACCAAATTAGATTTTCAAGAACATATTATTGAAAGATCACTAGGCAATTTCTCATTGTCAAAATTAGTAGGCTATCACTTGTTTTCTCTTTTAGAAAAAACTTACAACTTATAGTAGTTTTCTTTTCAATCAACCTCTCCATAGTCAAATTATGAGGCTATTTATCACTTGTTTTCTCTTTTAGAAAAAAAACTTACAACTTATAGTAGTTTTCTTTTCAATCAACCTCTCCATAGTCAAATTATTAGGCTATTTATAAACCTTTCAAGTCGGAGTCAAAGAAGAAAATCCAGCATGACATTTAAAAATTGCAAAATTATATATCGTTCATACTAACCTAATCATGCAAAAAATTGACTTGAGAAAGTAGGACAGTCACATACAGCTGTGCAGGTGCAAGAGAGAGCAGTTACTTGGGAGAAATTGAAATTTAAAAAGAAAGAGACCAAGAGAGGTAAAGAACGAGAGGTTGTTTTGTGCTTTGCAGGGGAGGGAAAGAGATGAGAGAACGAGGGTAGATGCAGAGCAAGAGAGAATAAAATGAAGAGAGAGAAGTAAAAAAAATACTATTTATACGATTAATTTTAAAAATCTCAATCCACTAATGCTTATTTATTTATTTATTATTATTATTATTATTTACTATTATTTATAATATTTATATTAACTAACTTTAATGAGTTAATACAGGTCAAATAATATAAATATTAAAGATGTTTTGATTATTTAAAAAAAAGAAGAAAAAACTGATAATTTATATCAGCTTCAACACCACGTAAGTGATGATGAAATTGGGAAAACAACTATACCTAATCAGTGCATGCAATTGTCAATCACAGTGATAAATAAGAGTTTGCAAAAGAATCTAAATTTCTCTGCATTTATTGTTTTTTTTTTTTTTTTTTTGGTGCTTGGCAGGGAGAGGACCTGTAGCTACAGTGAAACTCTGATGTGGTCACGCCTGCAAACAAAGCGATAACGTCAACTAAAGAGTGCCAAACTGCCAGTGTGCTGATGTTACGTGCTAACTTCTTCAGAAATAATTTTCGTTGCTTATGATATATGAAGCTCCTGCCTTTTAAAGATCGAATCAGCATCCTATCATTCATTTTCCAGCGCCATTAGGAGAAAATGGATGCGGATTCCTCGTTAACTCTAGCCTGCAGCAAGAGGTATACAATTTATAAATTCAAATTTCATTTCCATCTGTATGCCTATCTAACGAAAATTCTGTAAATTTTCCTTAAGATTTATAAGGGAGTAAAATATCAGTCATTCGATATGGGAGATTAAATTAACCTCCTAGGACAAAAAATTAATCGATTAAAAGATTTCACGGCACTTATTTTTCTTGATCTTGTTGTTATGAATTACAGGCTAGAAGGAAAGGTTGCACTTATAACTGGTGGTGCTAGTGGCATAGGCGAGTGCACTGCAAAGCTGTTTGTTCTACATGGCGCAAAGGTTGTCATTGCGGATATTCAAGATGACCTTGGTGAAATGGTAAGCAAAAACCTCGGCTCTCAAGAGACCATCTCTTACATCCATTGTGATGTAACATGTGATTCTGATGTCAAAAATGCTGTCGACATGGCCGTCTTCAAATACGGAAAGCTTGACATCATGTTCAACAATGCAGGGGTAATAGGAACCTGTAAGGCTCCGAGGATATTAGATGTAGAAAACGAAGAGTTCAAGAGAGTGCTTGATATCAATTTGTTTGGTGCATTCTTGGGTGCTAAGCATGCTGCTAGGGTCATGATACCTGCCAAGAAAGGGTGTATTCTATTCACTGGAAGTGTGATTACAGCAACCTGTACAGGCGCAACTCCGCATCCTTATTTTGCATCGAAGCACGCCGTGGTAGGGCTTGCCAAGAACTTGGCTGTGGAGTTGGGAGGGCACGGAATTAGGGTCAATTGTATCTCTCCTTTTACGACAGCAACCCCAATGGTCACAGAATCTATGGGTATCGAGAAGAGGAAGATGGAGGAGTTCATTTCCTCATCATCAGCCATCTTGAAAGAGGTGTTATTGGAACCAGAAGATATTGCAAACGCAGCAGTCTATCTGGCAAGCGATGAATCCAAGTATGTTAGTGGGATTAATTTGGTGATTGATGGAGGCTATAGTTTGATAAATCCAACACTGCCATCGGCAGTGAAAAGCCTACTTTCTTGAACCGGAGAGTGCTAGTAATTATATATATATATATATATATATATATATATATATATACATGATAATTTCACATTGTTGATGGTCAGTCTCGAGTTTGAGTTACTTTTATTTCCATTACCCTCTTGTTTCTTTCGACATTATGATTTGTACAGTATCCAAATGTGCCCCAGAATTAAAATCTAAAAGTTCTGTCATCTTTTATGCTATTTGAGAGTTTATTTGTCTCATAAAGATTAAGCTTCTCAAAAAAAAAAAAAAGGAAATTATTGAGAGATTCCCCTCTGAAGACAACACGAGATTCTTTTGGCTTTTAATAAAACTCCAATTCCCGGCCAAAACACAATTTGTAGACAAGGATTCTCTACAATATTGTAGAATTGAAAGGGATATGGGGTGGTTTTGGTGGCCGCGATTGCCAAGTTTCATCCCTATCAATTACATGGCCTCTAATCTAATCAATAACAATAACAAGGGGTGAATTGAGGTAGTGAAGAAATCTTCACGCCAAGTGATAGAACGCTACTATTCACGCATGACCCTCGATTTCCATACCAACAAGAAGGCCCTTGAGGAGGTAGCAATCATCCCATCAAAGCGTCCTCGCAACAAGATTGCTGGGTTCTCCACTCACTTAATGAAACAGATCCAGAAGGGTCCTGTCCGAGGGATTTCTCTAAAGCTTCAAGAGGAAGAAAGTGAGCGCCCCATGGACTTTGTGCCTGAAGTGTCTGCCATCAAGAGTGATCAGATTGAGGTTGATAAGGAGCAGTGGCGGAGCCTAATTGAGGGGGTAAATTATTAACAAATGCTATGTTATATAGATATATATTAGAAATCAATTCAAAACATATATAATAATTCATATCAAGTAAAATTAATTTAAAAAAACTTTAAAATAAAAAAACTTACATATCTATATGCATATAATAAATATGTTGATTAAATTATACTTAATCATTTCTAGACATTTAATTGAGGAACAATGTCTAGTGTCTGCGTAAGAGGAACAATACTTGAAAAATATGTTTTCTACTTTATATTTTACTTACAAACAAATCATGTGAAAATATTAAATTTCAATAAACCACTCTACCAGTGCAAGAGATGTCAATAATAGTGATTTTGCATGAATATTATTTTATTTTTTTATAATAAGAAAAGAAATATTTAATTGGTTAAATTAACAGATTTAAATATTTATTTTGAACATATTTATATCAAAACCCTTAAATTATTATAAATCATGATATTTTTAATAACTAATTATAAAAAAATAAAATTAAAATTAGACAATAA
>Ga0307517_10002265_pt1 | contig 31010 bp, 19 predicted proteins | sample 23_EM_MG_FD_194515 | JGI IMG/M metagenome (GOLD analysis project Ga0307517, IMG submission 194515) | Populus trichocarpa ectomycorrhiza microbial communities from riparian zone in the Pacific Northwest, United States - 23_EM | ecosystem: Host-associated > Plants > Roots > Unclassified | place... | reverse complement strand
AATAATTGATGACTAAACATAATTAACTAAGTTGTTAGACAAAACATTGTGAGGTCAGTATGAGTTAGTTGGGTCTTGCTTGGTGTCTCTCATGTGCTCGATGCGGGTTTGCTTAGCTGGCTGACCGACCAATTAGATAAGTTCGCCTGTGATTACAGGGGACCCATTGAAGCTCCATCGAGGACAAGAAAAGAGAGTGGCTCTTAACCTTCTAGGTGGTGGTCTAGTGGTAAAAATTTAGGATTAAAAAGTTTACTCTCTTTGTGGTCTCAGGTTCGAGCCCTGTGGTTGCTCATATAATGACCACTGAAGGCTTACATGGTTGTTAACTTCAAGACCTGTGAGATTAGTCGAGATGCGCGCAAGCTGGCCCGGACACCCACGTTAAACTTAAAAAAAAAAAAAAAAAAAGGTTCTTTCCAGAATCAAGCAGCACAAACAAATTTTAATTCCATGGAGATTATCCAAATCATACAAGAAAAGAGAAAAATGTCACTCTGGTCCTGTTTTAATAATCTTAAAAATGCTGCAAACATGTCATTTACAATTTAGCAAGTTTGCTGCATGTACGTGATGGTGAGCTGTGCAGAAGCCATGACCAACAACCACAATGATTCAACAAAGGGAATGGACTAACATTTATAATAAGCTATTTACAGTACTAGACTAAAAGAATCTTGTTCCTGTACTGGTGAGTAAATTACACTTATAAAACCTAATTGTAGTTTGAGAGGATAAATCTAAGTGCATCTATTTTATTTTTAATCAAAATAATATTATTTTTTTCAAAATATTAACGATTTAAGGTTTAAGTTTTATCCTGAATCAACCTAGATTTTTAACAGAGTTAAATTAGATCATTTTTTCTGTGTTTTTTCTAATCCATATCAGTTTAAAACCATCCATAGTACTAAACTAAACCAATCTTGTTCCAGTATTGGTGAATAAGTTATAGATATAAAACTTGTTTTGAAGCAATGCTCGAGTTATAGTTTTGGAGGATAATCTAAGTGTATTTATTTATTTTTAATCATAATGATATTATTTTGATCAAAATATCAACAATTTAAGATATTAGTTTTATCCCAAATCAATTTAAATTTTTAACTGGGTTAAATTAGATCATTTCTTATAATTTTTATTTTAATTAAAAACAATTTAAGATATTAGTTTTATCCCAAATCAATTTAAATTTTTAACTGGGTTAAATTAGATTCATTTCTTATAATTTTTATTTTAATTAAAATCAGTTAAAGTCTCGAATCAGCTGGGATGACGAGTCGATATTGAATATGAATCAATTTAGATTTTATAATTAGTACACGATGAAGACCAAAAATTGATTTGGAGCACCTGCTAAGAGATTGAGAGTATGTTTAATCACTAATCAAACTACAACGGTCATATAAGTAATTTTAAAACGTTATCTTTGCTTTTGTGCGACCATTTGAAAGTGACGGCAAAGGGCAAAAGCAAACCCACGGAACACTCTAAAACGTTCGAGTTTTGACTCTTCTAGACTAGCTTTTATTTTATTTTATTTTATCAATTCTTCAAGATCAACCAGGGAATCATAAAAATAAATGCACGCAGTTATTATAATTCATAAATTAAAAAAGAAGAAAAAATCATTTTACGAATTTAGATGCAATTAAAAGAAAAAACTACAAAAATTGTCAAAATCACTATCAGCTTCGCAGGTAAAGCCAGAAAAACACACCATGCTTAGAGAACACTAAGCATTTTCACATTCTCCTCTCATTTTCACATTCAATGATCGAGAAGCTTGCTTAGAGAACACTCCTCCTAACTCCTAAGAAGTCAAAGTACCTATCAAGTTCATAGCCGGCATTAATATTAAAAAAAAAGAAATCGAATTTAAACATTTCTTCATGGTTAAAAACAATAATAAAATATTAGTTAATTTTCATGTATCAAAATCAAGTTTTTTTCATGAATCTAGATAGACTGTGAAGGTCCAAATTAATATATTTATACAAAATTCATTCCTTCCCTTTTTTTTAGTATTACCCGCCGCTGGCACAGGTAGCTGCTGAGTTTTTTAATTAGTTGAATACAAAGTAGAGTGGCTGTACACGTGTCATCTAGCTGTATCTCTTCTCCAATAGGGAACCAGTAACCATGCCGTCAGGTCCCATGTAACCACCACTGCCCGGTGACCACACCCCCCCAACGTTCACTTTTGTACACCGCCAAGCCATCTCAGGCCACGATCTCTGCCATGTGGGAAAAGTAAATTTCCTCTTAAAAAGCACGAAAGATCCATGATTCTAGCTATTATAACAACTGGCCGAGAGAGACCCACGTGTCCCTCTCTCAAAACTCTCAAATGATCAAAATTCAATGCCCCCTCTTTTGCTCTCTGGTTCCTTCCCTACCATTTAGCCACTAAGAGGTTGCAACGTCTGGAGACTTGACTGGACACTAGGCACTACTGTTTAAAGGACAGTGAATTTGGTTCATTTTTGACTATCTGCCAGCTCGTGGGTCTGCACCGCCCTGTCTCTTCACCACTCTGGTTCAATTGGGTGTAGACCCACTGGCTAGTCCTTCTCACGTGTTTTCTCCTTGGCACTGATACAATGGGTGGACTCCAGCCAAAATACAAAGACTCCAAGCTCTGCCCTCTTCCTCCTTAACGTGCTTTAGGCGAGTTAAAGGTTCCGTTTATTTATGTAATGCGGCGTGTTGTTATCTATATGTCTCTTCTTAGTTATATATTTTAAATTATTTATTTAACTAATACATATGAATTCCATCGTGTTTTTTAAATCTAACCCCAAAAACTACTATTACAGTGTTAAATAAATTGATATTTTTTAGTATTTTTTTTTAAAAAATTTGATACACAAATATAAAAAAAAACCTAAATAAATCATTTTAAAACGAAAAATTGCTTTCAACCTACAGCTCGGAGACAGACACACGAAAGTTGCATTCCCAATGCTGATGCAGTTAAAAGTTGTATTGAAATACGCTTCAAATATACAGATTCAGTGACAGATTTGCCTTTTGAGCCAAGGAGAGGTGCCTTGGAGTAAAAGAGAGAAAGAACAAGACTTTATTTAGAAAACAAACGAGGAAGAAACCAGAGCGTGAAAATCATCCTTGAAGGGTAACTAAGTGAGATGGACAAATCAAACAAGTGGGTAATAAGAAAAGAAAAAGACTGCAGGCGGTAGTGGCAAGGACAGCACGACATATGGCTAAGTGACAGCCCACAGAGGAGAGAGGGCCGCTGAGTGGAGAGGTGGTGCTGCTGCTGGTGGTGATGGTGTGGTAAAGTTAAGCATCTGTGAAAGTGAAACCTACCAAACGCCAGATCCATATAAAAAGACAATAGCCCATACTCATTTGGCCGCATGCGTGTTCATTCCTCTACAATATAATATTATTAATAATTTAATTTAATTTTACAAGCTTGATTGATCCAAGTGATAAATAAGTACACTTCACTTATTATTTAAGTTTTGAATTAATAGAAGTTTATGGGAAACTTTTTTCTTCAAATTTATTAATTTAATGAATTAGTTTGATGATTGATGATGTTTTTTTGATGCGCTAGGTAGATGTAGACAATGTATTTTTAAAATTAATTATAAAAAATAATATAAATTATTTCAAATATTTTTTATTATTGAATAAAAAAATGATAGGCTTACGATGGATGGAGAAAAAGTTACTCCCCTGGCCCTATGGCGGTGTCAATTTTTGTGGTTGTACCGTATTCTTAAATTTTTTAATTAATTGGAAAACAATAACAAAAAAGACAGAAAAGAAAAAAAGAAAAGAAAACAGAAATCAGGCAGCTAGCTCTCCCCACTCTCATCACCATATATACCCATACTCTCTCGCTCAAACCTTCGCTCAGCTCTTAAAACCAAAAGACCAAAATCTCTCTCCTTTTCTTTGTAAGAAGAACCTATCTTCCTTTCTCTCCGAGAAGTTTAATACAGCAAGTTTAGGTTTTTTGGTATGGCGAAGGACATGGAAGTAGCAGAGGCAGGATCATTCTCTGCGAAGGACTACCATGACCCACCACCAGCACCATTGTTTGATGCTAAAGAGTTAACAAAGTGGTCATTTTACAGGGCCTTGATTGCTGAGTTTATAGCAACACTGCTCTTTCTTTATATCACTGTTTTGACTGTTATTGGTTACAAGAGCCAGATTGATGGAAGTGCTGATTCTTGTGGTGGGGTTGGTATTCTTGGTATTGCCTGGGCCTTTGGTGGCATGATCTTTGTTCTTGTATACTGCACTGCTGGTATTTCAGGTGGGTTTTTCCCTTTTGGTGTCTCCTCCCCCATAAAGTCTGACTTTTGATTTCTTTCTCAGCTTACTTTAGCTTATTTTCTAGCTAGACTATCTTCGTTTTTTATAGTTTCTGTAGAGGAGTGTGCATCTGAATGTTAACACAAATACTTTTTACCAGATAATATCAGCAAACAAGCTTAGAATTGGACTTCTCGTTTTTAACTCTACATTTTACTCATTAAAACAAAAACTTTTGACATGAAAATTTCACCTAAACTGGCTATATATTACAAGGAATATTTCCTTTCAGAAGGATTTGATATAATGGGCGTCCCAAAAAAGAATTTTTTTGCTAGAGCTTTGATAAAAATTATTATTATAGCAGTGGGGGACTTTACTAGCTATCCTGTTTATATCAAATAGCAAGTTATGGTGATTTTCGTGTGATCTTTTTTTTAATTACAATATTTAAATGTGATTTATTTGGTGAAACCAGCGTACGTTAGCCAAGAGTAACAAAAACTCTATTTGTTGTGCAGGGGGTCACATTAACCCAGCAGTGACATTTGGGCTTTTCCTAGCCAGGAAGGTCTCTTTGATCCGGGCTGTGATGTACATGGTGGCTCAATGCTTAGGAGCCATATGTGGCGTTGGGCTTGTTAAGGCCTTCCAAAAGTCTTACTACAAGAAGTATGGTGGTGGAGCCAACACTTTGGCCGATGGGTTCAGCACCGGCACTGGATTGGGTGCTGAGATCATTGGCACTTTTGTCCTGGTCTACACTGTTTTCTCTGCTACAGATCCAAAGAGGAGTGCTAGGGACTCCCATGTGCCTGTATGTGCCTTAACACTCTCATGTCCTTTTGTTTTGTTTCTTACCATTTAGTTTTCTTGATGGGTTGCCATGGCATAGACAACGTAAGGGCTATAATTGTTGACCATATTTTACTCATTTTACTGAACTGGTGTGGTCACCGTCCATAAAAATAAGTGGTTAAGAACCTAATCTATGCTTATAGTAGCTTAGGTTTAGCCCACCTATACTCATTTATCGAACCTTTTGGTTTGGATTGCTGATGTGTGATTCCAACTTCTTTTGCTTAGTAGTAAGTAGTTCCAAATGTTTTAGGACATGTTCACAATCCCTTAGACATGAAGAAAGAACGTAGTTTAACTTCCATGGCAGATGAAATGTTTAGCTATTTTAAAGATGGTGGGATTAAATCATTTCCATTGGCATGACCAAATCAGGCTCACAAGCGAGTCTCTTGACTTCAGCAAGAAGGTTGTGGTATTAGGATCATTATTGAATCTCTTAATTTCTAAACCCAATTGAGAAGTTATTGCATGCGCAACAACTTGACAAGTAACTGATTATTGATTCTTGCACTTGTGGGGTGCCATCAAAGTTATTTCACACAGTGTACGATTCACCATTTCTGTCTTCTTTTTCTGCTCTTGTCTTGAAGTAGATTTCACTTTTTTCAATGTCTGATATGTGTCTTTTCCCTGACTAGGAACAGTTTCTATCCAACTTTATTTCAACAACTAGGGTCCTGGTCCTCCTTTATTTCACACAATTTTGTTTTTTTAGAGCATTAAAATAAATTAAAATATTTTATGTTTAATTAATTATTTTTTTATATGTTTAAATTATATTTTAATACATTTCTTAAAAGAAAAATATTTCAAAAAGAAATCACTTCCTTAATACCTATGACTCTTAGTCTTACGTGAACAATCCCTTTTTTGCATTATTGTATACAGCTAAAGGAAAAGACTTTTGTTTATTTGCTTGACGTCATGTTCCCTTTTAGCCCTATTCGGAATTTGGCTGACAACCTGTTACATTTTATGTGATCCAAGATCTGCAATGTACTAATTTTGCTGTTTTTAAGTTGAGATAAAATGATCTTTTTTAATACTTCCAAAAAGATTTGTATGCTTCACATGTTCATGTATGGTTTCATTTATTTATTCATTGAAGCCTGCACTTTTTTCTTTTAATTTTTCATTGAGGAGGTTTGTATGATGTTCTATGATTCACAATCATTAATCAGATTTATGCTTTATCAATTCTTAATTAAAGGTTTTGGCTCCTCTTCCAATTGGATTTGCTGTGTTCATGGTTCACTTGGCCACCATCCCCATCACTGGAACTGGCATCAACCCTGCTAGGAGTCTGGGAGCCGCTGTTATCTACAACCAAGACAAGGCCTGGGATGGCCATGTAAGCATCCACTAGATGCTACCACTAATTAAAAAAATTATTTAATCAACGAAGTTTATTTACTTTGTAAAGGGCGCTTAATTATCTTGTTAATTTTTTCTTGCAGTGGATCTTCTGGGTTGGACCCTTCGCTGGTGCAGCCATTGCAGCTTTCTACCACCAATTCATCTTGAGAGCAGGAGCTGTCAAGGCTCTTGGATCATTCAGGAGCGCCCAACGGTTTTAAATCTCGGTTCCTTTTCAACTTGAATAATGAAGAAGTGCTTGCTGCTCCAGCTAGTGCGTGCATGGTGGTTTCCCTTTATTATCCCTTTCGGTCTGGGAATCATGGAATTTGTAGATAAAGTCTCTTTGAAAAGGGGAGGCTTTTATTATCCCTTTTGTCATTTTCAGGCGCTTGCCTTAGAATTCACTTCAATGTTATGTTCTCTCTCTTTCTTTTGCACCTATTGTGCTTCTAAGTAAAGCCTAGTCTACCTTTTCTTTCTCCTTTGCTTGTTATCATCACATCACTTTTAGCTGCATGCACCACTACTCTTGGCATTGCAAATGTAGAAATATATGTATATATATAATTACTTAATCAGAAGCTCCCAATTGGGTCCAAACCTGACTAGCTAAAAGATAAAATGAAGGATTAGACGATAACCACTCCATATCTTGTCTGCAATAAATAAATAGCAAGCTTGGCACAAATCTCCCTATTCATTTGCGGACATTGCTTCACAGAGCATTGAAGAAGGGGTTCTTCTAAGCATGTGATTGTCACCGTACAACTGTGTATCTTTTCAGTCATCTGTGATCACTAGTTACGTTTTTAAGTAGATTTCACAGTAAAGGTTCTGATTTTATTAAAAACAGAAAAATTAAACAATGTTTATACACAGTGATTCAATACTAGCTGAGCTACAAAAGTAGACCTTCTCATTTAATATACGTTGAGAAATGAAGGTGACTCGAACGTTCACAGTTGATGACTGAAATGATCATACTTTTCGAACCTCTCCTGGCAATTCAGTTTGAATTGCGTTTTGAGAGTGTTTTAAAAAAAATTTAAATTTATTTTATTTTATTTTTGTTTTAAATTAACATATTTTTAATATTTTCATATTATTTTGATGTGCTGTTATCGAAAATAATTTTTTTTTTTAAAAAAATATAATTTTAATATGAATAAAAAATATTTTAAAAAATAATAGCTAACTTTATACCCTATGACAAATGAAGAGAAGGAAAAGGGAAAAAAAAAAGAGTTGCGGAAATATGATGTGAAGCTTGAACCTCTTAAAACAGGGAAGGCTTGAAATCATGGGTTTACGGGGTTCAAAACCGAGGCCCAAATTCTGTTAGAATAATATTTGCCTTTCTCTAGGATAAATTAGGCTTAAACCCATTTACTCACGTGCTGGTTCTTCTAAGGAACATATTGTTTGTTTTTGAGGCATTTGAGAAAATTTGATTTTTTTTATTTTAAAATATATATTTTAATATTTTTAGATTATTTTGATGTATTGATGTCAAAAGTAAATTTAAAAAAACATATTATTTTAATATATTTTCAAATAAAAAATATTGTAAAAAATAACTGTTTGATTATCACATTATAACTATAGGCTCAGTTTACTTCAAATTTTCTCCTACATGTTGCTATTGGATCCAGGGGAATTTGAACCTCAAGGCTCACAGCAGGATGCTGTATAACATTACTTTCTTTTTATCAGAAATATCCAGGCGTGTAGATCGATTTTTTTCGGTTCACCGGGAAGTCGGACACAATAGGTGTTGAGCTATACAATAAAGATAGCCATTCCCCATTACATTATTGTAGATAAAGAAAACGAACTTAAACCTTATTTTACTGGAAGAAGCTACGCTTACACAAGCTTAAAGCCTGCTTAAGTCGGAGTGTAAATGAACATATCCGGCTCTTGTGGGGGGATAGTTTCGAATAACTCAACTAAATGTTTGATGCATGGGCAATGTTCTAAATGTATTTATCATAGGACGATGATCAGTTTTGGTCTATGACCATGTCGTATTATTGTCAATGCCCTGCCTGATGATCGGCAACGGCACCAATCAATGAAGGGCATTATCTTTAATTATGGATGATCAGGACATGGTTAAAAGTTCGTCAAACAAAAATGCTCTTAGTGCTTTAGCAAGTTTTGACAGCTCCATGACCTACTTTTTGACTGTTCTTTAATACTCAAATAAAAATGGAACAAGATATGGTTAATTCCAAAGTCTCTAAACTCCCCCAGTTTGATTATGGTTGAGTTAGTGCTCCTTGCCACACATGAATCCTTTCTAAGATAGCCATTTCAAAGCAATAAAGCTCAACTTCTTAGACAATTGTACAACATGCATGATGAATCTAGGCTTTCATAAAAGGGGTTGCTTCTAAGTCAAATTTTCTTGAGCTATTTGACAACAGAGTGAAAGCAAGTGCTTGCTTCTTTATTGCATGCCTGTTTCTCTTTCTTTTCGTGACATAATGTCACTTGGGTCCAAATCACCCACTGTCCCACCCTTTCTTTGGCTGCAATACTTTGGAAAAGCCTTGACATGCATAGAAGATCATGGTTTCTCCCAACACGAGACAAGGCAATTGATGCACACTTGTCATTTCTTTTTCATGCATATACTTTTGGATTATCAGACTCAATGGCCGTTACGACTTCCTTTATGCCTGTTTGAAATCCAAAAACAAAGCAACGAATCAAGATTATAAAAAGACCAGCAAGCTCCAATACCAAGCTTCCTGTGTAGCAAGCTCAAAACCATGGCACCTATCACCACCCTCTTCTTCTTCCTCTGTTCTTGGTTTCATGATCTCTCCACCCCTCGAGTATTACCACTCCACATTTTGCATTTTCAGGACCCCCATGTGTTCCCAGCACTGGGATATGGTCCCATGGTCCAGGATTTTTCAACCCCCTTGTTGATCTGATCAGTCTATGGAGCTTCCATGTCTTCCGCCAAAATTTGTGTCAGATAAACATATACAGAGGCTGCCGCTGAAGCAAAGCTAACCTGCAGGTCTTGTTTTTGGGTCGAGTCTTGTTGTAAACTTGGGGCAAATATTACTTTTTTCTTGATCTCAGTCTTCACAATTTCTCTGCATGTTCGTCTTCTCTTCATTTATATCTCGTATTTCATTGTTGTGATATTTGCAAGCACATCATAGTCTATTGTAATGTAATGTATGGTGACTAGTTGTTTTAATTAAGTCAGCTGCTGGATGTAAAATCTGATTGGATTAGTCAGGTTTTCTTATTCAATTGCTTATCTAATAAATCTAAAACCTAGTAAGGATTTATCGATCAGATGAGGGGTGGGGGATTTACAACTATGTATTTTGAAGCCCTAACACCAAAAATCATGATCCCATTTTATCCTATCACTGTCATGTATCAAATTTCTAACCAAATGGCTACCCTATGTCATACTAGATGCAGCAAATTATGACACAAGAAATGGAGACTCTCTGTCTTGCATAAATTCATTTTGGTAGAGATCAAGGATGACACTTGCATCAGATTATCCAAGCCTCATTGTTTGATTGGTTACCATGTTTAAGCAAATGCATATTAAATCCCTTCATAATCCAATGGTTTTGTCTGTTATTTTAGTAAATCATGAGGTTTCAAGGTAGCAAGAAACTGACACTGATACAAGTACACTTCCATTAATGCACTAAGATATCACACATATATATCAGGCTTTCATGAGGATTATGAAATGACATCCGAACAGGAGCATTCAACAAATCTTTTGAAGCTTTCAAATGGCAATGAGAGGCGGTTGAGCAGGGAAGGAATATAAATCATCAAGGATGACTTATCTGTTGGCGAAACAAAGGGTTCCTTCAGCACCGATGATTCTCTGAGCCATTTGATCATCAAGAAAAGTTTAGCAACCTTCCAGCCATGCTATAAAACTTCCTTTGCAGTATAAACGTAGCCATCTGGTAACTATTAAGTTCAAACATTCGAAAGGAAAAGGAAAGCAGAGTAAGAAGTTAGACGATATTAAAATGTGAGATAAAAAAGTGATACGTGAGTATTCATGTGCAAAATCAGTTAATGCGATGGTTGATATTAGTATCAATGGATACATATGCCTATCCACATTGGAATGCTTATTAGCTAAGGCAGCAGGCATCACATCGAACTGCAGTTTTTTTTTTGGGATAATGACAACGCATAAAAAACTTGATGATTAAACATGCATAACTGACCTCCCATCTCTCAATGTGTGCCTCTGTTTGAGTGTCTGTCCAGAGAAGACACGCCACCAAATCTTCATACCACAGTTGACAAGCTGCTGTTAAGGGGAAAAAAAGCATTAATATACAAGCATACCACTTATTTAGACATGGCATAGCCACATGGTTTAACCATGTAAAACCATTAACTCAGTTGTTTATACGATATTATGACAACAAAATGATCATGTTGGGACCAAAAATATTCAAAACATTGCACCAGTTAGCATGAGAAGAAGGATAGGAATCAGGTTGAGTTTTCTACCTGCTGTTAACAACCCAAGTTTCTCTAATCTGGCTCCACTCAAACTACTTAACCTTGTTCCTAGCTTTCTGGCCAAATTTCGTAGTTCTTCTATTTAATAGGGAAAAAGAAGAAGAAGAAGATTCTGGAGTGGAGAAGATGCAATACACCTGCAAGCCAGTCATTATTTGTTTAATATCAGATACATTTGACTTTTCTCATAACTGCAAGTAAAAAATAAAGGGAAAAGACACTTACACAAGTTCACTAGTCAAACTGTAGCGAAATGCCTAGGCTCATCAAGTCCTATTGCATCAATTTTGAAGGTGCCCATTAATTTCACGCATCAGTAAGTGAGAGCTATCAACAGCATGTTTGCTTTCATAAACTATATATCTATACAATTCATGCCTAGGCGCAGGCTTCAATGATCCTAATTCCTTCAGGGGATCTGTTATCACATTTTTACTGCACAACTCCTTCGCTGGTAGGACATGGTTAAACCAGAAATCAGAAAGTGCTATTTTCAAAGCATCCCAGTATGCCTCATCTCGGTATAACCTGAATAGACTGCTTCCATTAGGAGTCCAAACATAGAAATCCATCCAATCCTTGTCCAGTATTTCCATTAAACCTTGAGCTTGTGGAATACAATAAAGGGGGATCCGCTTCCAAGGTGAAGCCCTTTTCATATCTCCATTAAAAAATGGACACTTTATTTCTAACACTCCTCTGGAATTCAACCCATAATACTTGTCAATTATCCCATCAGGTGAAGCTGCAAGCCAATCATCTTTTAAGTTGTTCTTACCATAGACCTGAAATCTGGGAAACAAAATTGTATTTCCTGTAATCAACTTATATCTTTCAAGTGCTTCCTCTTCTTTGGCATTGCTCCAACAGGTAGCCATGTTACCAGAAAATGGTTCTTTTGCACCAAGTTTCTCTAACCAGAGCTGGACTCGCCTACCACGCCAAAAACCAATAGCCCCACTGAAAGTGCTTGCCGTCAGTTTATGCTTTCTTTGATCTTGCCATTTTTTGAACCTGTGCTGAAGACTACTGGATTGAAGAATCGATATATAAGGACTACTTGAATCTCTTGTACAGGAATGATTGTAGATTTGAGAATTTACAGGTTGCTCTTCACCTAATGGATCCAATAAAACCTGGCTTGAGTAGTTTCTTCTGTTGCTAATATCAACTTTAAAAGGACCTATATCACAATTATATTTGCTGTTGTAATATGAAAGTCGGAAATTGATGAGGAAACAAGATACAAATTCTTCACTGCCAAACAAAAACAAATGACAGTAAGACCAAAGAAGGGGGCGAGATTACTAGGCAATCAAAATTACACGATAAAACATATCTCTAATTAGACCTCCATGTAAACATAAGAAATTAGTTTTATCAAATCATGCTACTCAACAAAATACTATGCAATTATCAAACTTCAGGATCAGACCCTGTCCAAATTATCTAAAACTGCTTCCACATAAATGGCACAGGTGCAAGATTTCCTCCAAGATATAAAGGCATAGAAGCCTTCATTGGAAAAAAGTGAATCACTTTGGTATTTGTCTCAAAAATATATGAACCGAGGTAACTGGTGAACTAACCCAAAACTCTTCTTGCCCTTTCATGTTCACAAATTTGTTCAAATTAAACTGAAACAGTTTGGCAACTTTAGATTTCTGTATAATCATTAAGAAATAGGAAAAATAAACTCACGCACTACACCATTAAAAGCCGCAACTCACCCAACAAATATGTCAGTTACACAATTAAATCACCAACTTGTAGCCAAACCCAAATATGTGAAATCATCAAAACGCACAATATGTATGAAAATAAGCTGTGACTGACCGGGCAAGTTTGCGAAGAGGACTCGGCAGCATAGAGACCCCAAATGGGCTTTGTTGAGGAGCATAAGCAGTTTCTGGGTGTCTGTAACAGAAGATGTAGTCTGGTTTGTTTAATCTCTTAGAATGGAGAGAGAGAGAGAGAGAGAGAAGGGGCAAAGAGGGTTTTAGAGTTGAGGTTTAGGAGGCAGACAGGCTTTTCTGTGTTTGTGTATAGGTTTAACTAACCTCAAATCTGAACTAGATTTTCTCCATCCTCTAACTCAGAGTGGCCCACTTTGTTACCAAATTACAGGTTTCCACGCCCAGTGGATAAAAAACAAAAGAAAAACGCAAACGATCCAAGGTAAAAGACCCGAAAATAAAGGGTAAACAGTAAAAAGGAATCAAACCTTAAGATAACTAATCAGCTAAAGAAAATGTCAATATGGCAGTGCTGTGAGTCAAACAAAAAAAAACCTTTCTTTATAGAACCCAATCAAAGAAAGAAAGAAAGAAACAAGCCTGAGCAGTTTCTTCTACTTTGTTGGGGCCTTTCAAAGAATATCAAAGAAAGATGCATCTATGGCCAACGATGAGAATAAGGGACTCCTTCAAGATTGCTTACTTGAAAAAACTTGAATGGAATTTTCATAGAATGAACATTGAAAAGAAGCAGAAGTCTCAAGAAACTAGCGACAGCAACCAGCAAAGACTCTTGGATGATGGTGATGATAACAGTACTAACCAACAACAACCAGTAAAAGCTTCTAAAGTTGTTTTGATTTGCAGAGAGATTCTCATGCTCGTCACTTGTTGCTACTGTTGTTTCTGTTGTGGAGGTAAAGACTTGATCTTTTGCCCTTTTTAGTATTTTTTTTTGTGTTTGTTTTTTGGGGCTTGTGTTTGGATTGGTGTTTGTGATCTGTGATTTTGATTTGTGGGGTTTTGGTTATGTGGTTTTGATATGATAATCAATTTGTTGCTTCTGTGAATTCTGTTGGAACTTAAGTCTTAGGATATGAGTGCTTCTTTGATATACTCTATTTGATATTGAAGACGATGATACGAATAATTTTATTAGTCTGCGGTGTAGAGCCACTTATTGAGTTCTTTGAAGTGAGTTAGTGTGTTTAGATTTAATGCTAGACTCTTGCATGGTTGTTTAACTGTTTTCCTAGCTGTAAGAATAAGATTATGAACGCACAAAGCCAGAGATGGTTCGAGGGTTTGTATTGTATGAGCATTTGAATTGATTGTGATGGCCTGTTAGTATATGGGGTTTTCTTTTGAATCTTGAAATGATTGGCTTAACCCACTTCGACCTGACTGTTTGACTGGATGGGATTTAGATTAGTTCAGGGCTTTGACAATATGGTCGAGTTATGAGCTGTTGAGTGACAGATTTTTCATTAGGAAATCTTTTCAGGAAGCTTAGAGAAATAAAAAATGAAGATTTTCCAAGAATTATTGAGAACTGTGTTGTTATTATTGGCTGCTGTATGAAGCCAGGAAGATCAATCATCTGTAGCCACTCTATTTTTGGGTGAAGATTCCTCAAGAATTAACTGAGAACTGTGGCATTATTATCGGGTATGTATGAAGATGGAGAAGATCAATCACTTGTGGCTACTCTTTTTTTGGAGTAGTGTACTTTGTGAGCTGATCTACAAAGCAGCAGGAGTCATTTGGCTCGTACTACCCTGGGAGATGAGTTCAATGCCCAGAGGAGTGGAGGTTTTTGTACGGGAATGAATGAGCTAGGGGGGTGTTTCTAATTAGCTAAACGTTTGTTTCTAATAAAACCACCATGGATTTTTGAAGGACACGAGTATTCTTTACCCTTTATGATAGATGATTGGATAAGGACTTGAATCAACAGCATAAGGGGAAAACTCTTGCAAGTGGAAATGATGCTGTAGAGTTCATCGGCTCATCACTTTTTGTAGTTGGCACCCTCTTGGCCTTTAAATAGATTTCTGCCAGATTTGTTTCAGTTTGACAATCCCTAGTACCTTACTGAGATCATTCATTTTGCTAGTTTTAAGGTGGTTTTTGTGGTCTAAGTTGTGGATAAACAATGAAATATAGTGGAGTGACTGTGAAGAACTACATGGAAAGCATGTGTTTTGAGAGTTATGATCCAGTAGATATTTCATATGGGCGATAAAGAAATGAATAACTATTGCTCACCCCTCCCAACTTTTCTGGACTGTTAATTTCTTCAACTTTTTCTTCCTGTTAAATTTTTTAGCAACCTCCCTAGGTCATTGCTTGTATTTGGGACAATTCTCGTTACTTCCCTTGAAATGATTGGGTTCTACTTCATCCGGTAAACTGAAAACTGAGGGTTCTAAATTCATTATTTTGACATGAATCCTTTCTCTTTCAGCTTGTGTCGACCAAGACGAGGAATGATGCTGTTTCGGAAGGGATTAAGCCACTGAATCTGCTCTCTAGAGATAATATTTCAGAAGGTGGAACAGGGATTGTACAGTTTTCTTACTAGTGTATATTGCTAGTGTTACAGACTCCTATTCTCAATAGGAAAATGATGTGATTTGTGATCAAATCTTATGGCATGCCTTTGAGAGAGTGGAGTATGCTTAATGTTTCAATCCATCTTGAGATAATGCTGTTTGCAAGGGTGGAGTGTCCCTGTTAGCAATGGGGAAACATTTATTAGCATTATCCTCTTATGCAAGGAACAAAGGGAGGAGTTCTGTCCCCGAACATCAGTGCAATCAACAAGGCCTCGCCTCCTCACCCTCCTCTCCTTTCATTGAATAAAGCAATTCTTAAGATAGTTTTCTTTGGATGAGCAGACAAAGAGACATGCTTCGATGAGCTTGAAGTTGATTATAGCAGAACGAAAGAACTCTTATTTGATAAAGAGATGGAAACCTGGAATGATTAGGTGGTTTGCAGTTCTTTTTTCAAGGCAGTAGCTTAAGTTCTTCTAAAATTAATAAAATAAATTTTAACTCGATTTTATATATAAAAAAATGAATTTAAATGAAAAAATTGTCATCCATCACTCAACAACACATAATAAATTGCTATATATTATATAAAACAAAGGAGAGAAACATTTTATAGTCAACTTGTCTTGATTTTTCTTCCTTTTTTGATTTTTCAGAATAATCATCTTGTCTTGGTAGTTGTTAGACGGCACGATGAGCATTTTAACCCGAACACAAGCGGGATTTCTCTGGGAGAAATTTGGGGTACACTGGTCATTTACGGAAAAAATAAAATAAAATAAACTTATGGTGGATGATGCCACGTCTTTCGGGGGCTCCACGGTAGGGTATACTTGGGCTTATGACACCCCCCAAAGCCTTAAAGTCTTGTGTTTTGGTCCTTGAATTTCAAGATATATCAAAATAGTTATGCATTTTATCTCAAAAATAATTTGATTCCGGTCTCTATTCAATTTCCTATTTTCAAGTTTGTCCTTGGAGTTTTTATTATGACTCCCCGTTTAAATTTTGCAAAGAACTTGCTAAGGGATTTTAACAGAAAAGCCTCGAAGACCAAGAAATCGAAATTATTTTCATAAACAATTGTTGATGGTAAAATTGGATATTTTTAAGGGTAATAAAATAAATACCCTCCCAAACTCTCAACAAAATCCAAATTCACACATTCCACCATCCCTTCTCTTTCTCCCTTCACATTCCCCCCGCTTCCGCCACCCTCACTTCTAACAAACCAACAGAAAAATGGTGGTGCAGCACCCAGTGGCGGAAGCGAACGAGCAAAGCCCGTTTGGAACCCTTTCCCCCACTGAATTCTACGCCAAACACCAAGTCACCCACTCTTCTGAATACATAACCAACTCCCGGGGCTTCAAGCTCTTCACTCAATGGTGGACCCCACTTCCTCCGAGCAAAACAATTGGCTGCGTAGCCGTTGTCCATGGCTTCACCGGTGAATCCAGCTGGTTCATCCAGCTAACCTCTATTCTCTTTGCTCAAAAAGGGTTCTCTGTCTGTGCTATTGATCACCAAGGCCATGGCTTCTCTGATGGGCTCGACAACTTGATGTATCATATCCCAGATATCAACCCTGTTGTGGAAGACTGCACGCAGTATTTTAAGACGTTCCGTGAGAATCACGCGCCCGATCTGCCGGCTTTTTTGTACTCGGAATCGCTGGGCGGGGCAATAGCCTTGTACATTACGCTACGCCAGAAAGGCGCGTGGGATGGGTTGATTTTGAACGGGGCCATGTGTGGGATTAGTGCCAAGTTCAAGCCCCCGTGGCCTTTGGAGCATTTACTGTTTGTAGTTGCAGCGGTGGTGCCCACTTGGAGAGTGGTCCCAACGCGTGGATCGTTGCCTGAGGTGTCGTTTAAGGAAGAGTGGAAGGCGAAGTTGGCGTTTGCGAGCCCAAAGAGGGTGGCAATGAGGCCACGCGCGGCTACAGCATTTGAGCTTATCAGAGTATGCAAGGAACTTCAAGGGAGGTTTGGGGAGGTGGATGTGCCTTTGTTGGTTGTGCATGGTGGTGATGACATGGTGTGTGACCCTGCCTGCGCCAAGGAGTTGTTTGAACGCGCTGCTAGCACGGATAGGACATTGAAGATTTACCCTGGCATGTGGCATCAGTTGGTCGGCGAGTCCGAGGAGAATGTCAATTTGGTGTTTGGGGATATAGTAGAGTGGCTAGAAAACCGTGCCAAACGAGGGGATGTGGCCAACGACGGTGACGCGTGACGTTGCTCTTTGTTAATAGTATAATTTAATATTGTGGTATTTTAGCCAGGTGGTTGGTCATAAACCATAACATGAAGCAGGCTATGATCAGCCTGCGATGTTACCGAAGTTGGGTGATGAAATTAATAAAAGGAATGACTACATTATGATGGGAAATTATTGCTTTGAAACTTGGATTTTTTTGTTTTGTTTTGTTTCTTTGGTTTCCAGTTATTCATAGATTCGTAACCTAATTTGAGTTGTGTTTAATATCAATCAGTTGATTCGGTTAAATCTTGTTAATTAAGTGATATTCGGTTGAAATGAGTGCCTTTAAAACTATAGGGTCAATTGAACAAATATTAAATTAATTATTATCAGTATGCTTTAATATTTTTGATGTGTTAAAAAATATTATTTTTTGATCAAGTAGTTTGTAACTTGATCAAAATTCATGTGATTCATTTTAATATTTTATTTATTTATTTTAAATGATTTGCTTTGATATCTTTTTAAAAAAAATTAAATCATATTTTTTATTGATTCGGATTAACTTAAGGTTGAGTTTTATAAATATAGTTGTTCTAAAAAAAATTGTTTTGATGAATTAAAATGAGTACGTACTGTCTCAGATTTTAATTGGGTTGCAACCGGAAGCTGATTTAGGTTTGTAATGTTTCCTCTTTGCATTCATGCAAGGCACTATGATTTGGATGAAATACACCAACATCAGCCCTTTTTGGTTTGTTGCAGTTGGTTGTGTTAGAGAGATAATAGGACTAAGCAAACCAATTTTTCATTCCTTACCAAGCTGCTTTGATCAGTGACAAGTGGAGAGGAGGAGGAGGAATAGATCGATGTGGACCATGTACGATCACAGAAATTCAGTTGGATCATCCACTTTTGAGGGCAAAAAAGTGGGAGAGACATATTCCTTTCTCTCATTTTAGAGTTTGACATCTCTCTTTGTTCATTGCTTGCAACTCGAAAAATGGATGAGGTATTCAGTAGGATGGGTGGTAAGGTTAAATCCTCCATAACAGATTCCACTATCATGTCTATGCTGCACTCTAGAATGGACAAGGCACATGAAAGAGTCCACTCCAAGGAAGGAGTTATTGCACGTTTACATGAGATATCAAAGTTTTACGAGTTGGCAGTGATGCAGTTGGAAGGGTGTCTGAAGTTTGTTCTTGAAGAAGCTGACAGCAGTCTTGAAAGCAGTGATGAAGAGGCTTTAGGGGACTTGGCAGAAATTAGAGACCGTCTTGAAGGTCGGCTTAGAGAAACTGAGCTTGCCATCGCAGAAAAGGATAGAGAGTTAACGGAGAGGTTAGAAAATGAAATGAAGCTCAGGCATGAATTGGAACTCAAAGAAAGAGAATTGGAATCTTTACGTGCCACTCTGGAGCTTGAGAGAACAAAGACCGATGGCATTGAGGAGCAGGTTCTTGGCAATCTGGTAAGTGGTGATGGGAATAGAGATGAAGGATTTTCTGAGCTGAAGGATTCAGTAGATCAACAGGTGTGGAATATCAAACAACAACTTGACCCTGAAGATGAAAATATTGATAAGAGGAGATATCATGGTTTTGAAAGCTTGAGGGTTGAGCAGATGAGCTCAGACATCGACATCTTAAAAGAAACCATGGGTCTTGCTTTTGAAAAGATGCAGAATGCCATTTTCTTGTCGGAGTTGGAGCCGCCTGAGCAACAGTTAGGGTGGACAATTGAGAAAGCTGTACTAGTTATCTTGATCAAAGGTTTCATGGGGGATATCCAGGAGAATTTCACAGCAGAAGTAAGGAGGTGGCAGAAGCAAGTTTCCATAGGCTTGAGCAAGCATTTGGCGGATTTGATGAAAGAGATAACATGCTTGCAAGACGAACTAGAGCCTCTTAGCATCTCCCACAGCAGTCGCGAGAGAAGGATTTCTATGAAAATGAAAGGGAAGTCTTCATCAGAAGGGGACATTTCTTATACCCCTGACGATTTCACTGTTAGAGTTGGAAAAATAGACCAGATGAAGCAGCTGAACGTAGAGGATTCTGAAGAAGACAGCGCGCACTACGTTGCTAAGATGATAAAGAGTCATGAAACGATCATCAGGAGAAAAAGTGAAGAGATTAAATCACAGAAACTAGAAATTCTCAAGGAAAAAGGGTGTACATGCTATAGGAGATCAGAAAAGGGCCCTGTTAGTCCAAGACAAAGATTCCGAGATGTTACTGCAAAACTGGGAAATTTACTCGACTGGAGGGAAAACCTTGATGAATCTTTTGGTTACCATGGAGGTGAAGATCACGAGGAAACTTCTTCAACGAAGATGCTGTATCATTTTGATATGAAAGAACAGGCAAAATTTCACGGCACTGACGCTTTGGAGAAGTTGAATAGCATCTCAATTTCTCATGATGCAAATGAGAAACTGCATAATGTAATAAGAAAGCTGGAAATGGAGAAAGAAGATACATATTTGCAAAATGTGATAGTAGAAGACACTTACATTACTCTTTTGGAAGGCTTAATACATGAATGCTGCGCTGAGTTACGTAGTTATGACATTGCGATCCTGGTAAGAGAAGGTATATATGAACATATTTTGAAGGAAATTGTCAATGAGTGTGATGAAAAAATGCAAGGTGATAAGATTGAAGATCAGATTACAGAGGAGATGTTTTATCTTGTCTCCAGAGAGGCACTGAAGGATTGTTGCTGTACTCTCGACTCTGTGTTAACTGAGTGCCGGGATGCCAGAGCTGAAAGGAATTGTTTTCAAGAACATACTTTAGAGGGAACAACAAGGGAGGAAATATTGTCAACCTTCTTCACAGAAATTTTCAAGGAATGGAATGAGGCTGAAGAACGGTGTGACGATGAAAGCATAGTTAAGGAAGATATTGATCGGATTGCCTTTGAAGAGACCATCAGAGACATGGCAAGCACTCGCATAGTAAGCAAATTCAAGGAGTTGAATTATCCTGGGAATAGTGTGGATTGTGTTGCTCAGGGTAATAGTTTTTTTGAGGACGTAGAATATTCAGTGAAGGAGGATGTCTTTATGGTTTTCCTTAAAGAAATGTCTAAGGAATGGAAGGCAGAGATAGATTCCTATGATTGTGAAATCCTCATCAGAGAAGAAATTTTCATATTAATTGTTGTGGAGGCAATGGCAGAAACTCATACCATTTCTGGGGAAACTACAGCCCAGGATCGCTTCAGAATATTGGAAGATTTCACCTCTGCTGACAAGTTACATATAAGTCAAGATATTGGTAAAGAGGAGCATTTGGTTCAAAAACAAGATTCACAGCCAGAGCATGTTAAATTCGAATATTTGAAACGCCAAGCAAGTCCTGCAATGAAGGAATACAAAACACCCCTTCACATTGTGGCACTGAAACATGAAGAACTGAACAAATCTCAGCACAAGAGGGAATTGTTGACTGAGATAGATAGCACTTCAATTTCAGTTTGTAGCGAAGTTAAGAAAGCTTTGGAGCAGGTAGCTATGAGTAAAGGACTGAGAGAGTTAAGATCAAGTTTAGGTGTTGCTGTTGCAGATACAGAAAGATTTGATGAGGAGGTCAAAGTAAACCTATCTAACTCTGATTTTACACCTATCCTGGAATTTTCTCAAGTATTAATGGACTTTAAGCGAATAGTGGAAAAGAAATTAGTGTTGAACATTTTAAGGTACCTCAATTTTCCATTAGCTCTCCCCCGTTCTCTAATGCGTTATTTTCACAAACTCTTATCCTTCTTCACCTATGATATTGCTTGAAATATACCGAGGGAGAATTTATCTAAATTGCGATTACCATCTTATATGCTGATAGAGATGCACCTGGATTCCTTGCCATTGCTTCTGATCATGCTTGTTTCATTAGCTTTCTTGTGTTCGTTTTCCAAAATAAAATGGCATAAATGTTTAGTATGTATGATCTAGTGAATAAGTTATATTCGTTGCTAAGAAAGTTCTTCGCTGTTTCTTACAGGGTGGAGGAAGCAACTCATTATCTGAGTCCACTCGTTGAACTTGTTTCCTTGCAAAGGAGAGAGGATTTGCTTTATAAAAAGGCTTTTCTAAGGAGATGCGAGAATCTCAGAAGGGCTGAAACTGAGGTTCTGAGCTCATTATTTGTTCTCTTTTTTTCCCCAAATGGACTTCATTCTGTGGAAGTTCGCATAAAATTAAAGTTTTTCCTGGAAATGTTACATTGGTTTCATTAAGAGGTATATGTCTTTCTCCATATGATTGAATAGGTGGATCTGCTAGGTGATCAAGTGGATGTACTTTTAAGCCTGCTTGACAAGATATACAGGACACTGTATCACTATTCGCCTGCGTTGCAACAGTTTTCTGAGGTAAGGCATGGTCTATTTTTTTAATCTTCTATATGATGCAGGTCTGTCATGCCTATCTTGTATTGCAAAAGTTCTTTTTCATGCAAAAACATTACACCCTTACATCTGAAAGTTTCCCCTGCTCACTGTCACTCTAATTATGCTCTCTAATTTCCTTGACACATCATTGTTTTGATTGGTACAAGTGTTTCTTCTATATTCTGTGCAGGTCTCGGATATTTTGAAAATGATCGAGGTAGAATTAATTGGGGCCGCTCGTGCTTCTGGCAAGTGACATCAGGATCTCCATGTCCGTGAAGAAATCCTTGGCATCCCACTAAATCGGTTTATCTAGGAGGTGAATTAAACATTAGAAAATGCTCAAACAAAAGATAATGTTGATATGAAACTAGAGGCAAGAGAATTCATTATGAGGAGGCATGCTGACAAATTACAGGCTATCAAAATCACATCCCAAGACAGTATTGGAGATGTATTTATTGAACTGTGAAATCAATTTGCATTCAAGATAATAAGAACGCAGGAACCTGTTCAAGTTTCTGATATTTATAGTAGTCCCTTGCTCTTTCACGTGATTCTCCTACTGAAGGTGAAGGTACTTATTTTGGAAAATGTAAATGTCGTCACTCTTTATAAAGTTGATTGCCTTTAATGATCTGCAGCAAAGTGATTGCATTGTCAGACAAAATGGCTTAAAAAAGTTGTGCATCCTGTTTATCGGAGTACGAGATAGACAACGGGCTAAGACCAACTTCTTGCTTTGAATTTTCAGTTCCACAGGACAACAGAATCAACAGTTTTCCTCTGGCCAATACAAGGATCCTTCCCAGTCTGTATGATGTTTTGTGTGTCAGATTATTTCTAAAAAATGTTTACAACAACTACTCTTCTATTTCTCTCCACTGTCTTTCGGTTTAAACTTCACAACGAAGATATTGCAAAAGCTCTTTCCCTTCTTGAGGATAAGCCAATTCTTTCATGAGGCAATACTAACCACCAATCAAGATTTTGAGAGTCTGAAAACTTTTAACAACAAAAGTCTGCGAAAGCCACCACTTACTGACGACAAAGATGTGGTAATCCTGGGTGACAAGAGTTTTAGTGATTTCGTTAACAAGAATTGGCATGTGATGGTGGATTTCTATACGCCATGGTGCTACTAGAACAAGCTTCTGGCCCCCGAGTATACAGCTGCAGCAACCATGATCAAGGGTGAGGCAATACTTGCCAAGGTGGACGCTACTGTGGAAACAATGTTGGCCCAGAAGTATAATATTCTAGCATTTCCCAGTTCGTACTTTTTTGTCGATGGAGTTCGTATGGACAATCATTATCTTGAAAGGACCAGGTTCTTTTAAGAATGTGTCATTGGATTCCTTGTTTTGACCTTTGATGTTGTTCAACTGCCCGAAGTCCATGTCCTCTTCCTCCGACTTCTTAAATTTTAAAAAGATTGCCATGGAGAACTTTGCTACGATGGAGCAACGCCATTGCGATTGAGGTGAAGACTTGGATGGCATTTGAAGTTTCAATGAATAACATGAGAAAGAAGTTCTTGGTATAGTTATAAAACCCGGATGAACTCCGAGTAAACCTCAATCATGATTTTTAAGGAATGTATCAGTTTGAATTTAGCTGTTTCTGCTCAAACAATAGACTTCTCTTGTTTGAAAAGAAAAAAAAAGTTCAAAAAACTAGGATGATGCGGAATCATCTCCCCCTCACTTTGACTTTAGAGGATAAGATATCTTGATAACAGTGCATGCACATATTCAATGGTAAAAATAAAGATTCTTTAATTAAGACAGCTGTCGTAGGTGTTTTTGAGTTTGATAAATGTTGTTTTTTAAAAGTTTTTATTATTTTAAAATGTATTAAAATAATATTTTTTTATTTTTTAAAATTTAATTTTAATTTAAGCCTATTAAAATAAAAAAAAATATTAAGAAAAAAAATGTTTTTAAAAAATAAATTTTAATAAAAAAATAAATTCAACCTCAATATTAAACAACCGCTTTCAATAAGCAAATGAATAAAATATGTATCTTTTTAGAATAAGCAGTATTCTTTTAATCTTCACCACCTTCAAAATGATTCAAATCAACAATTTAAAAGTAATAATCATAATAATAAAAAACTTAGCAATCTTCGTACGTTGAACATAATTTCTCCAGTTCCAGGATGGCAGAGTCTAGCTAGCCTTATATTGTCAAGTCTTCTCTCCTGGTCTTTTTGGCTCCTCCTCCACTCCACAGTCCACATTCACTTCTCTCTGCATTTCTCAAGAAAACATGCCACAAACATGGTTCCACATCTTCTATCTCTTCAATTCAATCCTTCTTACTTTCACCATCTTTTACATTACACCAATCTCTGAACTTCTATTCTTTAAAGAAGTCAACGACTATAATGATCTCACCAAGATACCAGAATTCATCCCAATGCCACCGGTCGATTGTAAGAATGAGAAATCTTTATTTGATGAGAAGGATGTGGAGGTGCTGACACAAAATAATTTCAGCGAATTTGTTGCTGCAACTCAACACGTGATGTTGAATTTTTATGCTCCATGGTGTGTTTGGAGTCAGAGGTTAGCCCCCGAATACGCTGCTGCTGCTACCATGCTAAAAGGTGAGGCTGTTTTTGCAAAGATAGATGCTACCAACGAAATAGAATTGGGGAAGATGTTCAAGATTAAGGAGTATCCTACAATGTATTTATTAGTCAACGGAGGAGTTCAAAAGGTTACGTATGATTTAACTGATGAAAGGACTACGTGAGTGTTTGACTGCTCTTTGGTTCCATTGTGGTGTCCAGAACATGGATCTTGTTGGTCTTATATTATGTCTTGAAACATGGTTGTTTAAATTGCAGTGATGCTATTACAACTTGGGTGAGGCAGAAGATGAGCCGTGCTGTCCAAAATGTGACAACAATTGAGGCGGCTGAGAGAATATTGGCAGCAAGATCTGTTTTAGTGATGGGATTCTTCGGTGCTTTAGAGGTAATTCGTGCCCGCTTGATAATATCTTTCATTTTTCCCCTTGATGTGCTTAGGTTATGTAGCTCACTAAAAGGAGGAATATTATATCGAGTACATTTATGAGACCATCTTTACATTGACGAGGAATGAGCCTTAGATAACCAATCGATATGCGAATTTGGGATAATCAAAGTATGTTATCCGTTCTTGCTGTAATTGCATTTGGTACTCAATTTAATGATTTGTGATCTGTGCAAGTTTTGCTGATTATAATGGCATGAGTTGCATAGCTTAGAATCACAAGTTGCTCATAATCTTTGTTACTTCGAACTCAGATTGGAATTAATCTGGTAGTTTGTTTGGATATATGCACCAACAGCAAGAAATTTTGCTTGTTTTTTTCTTGATAATCTGGTCACGAAATTCAATTCCTACAATGTTGACAGGGTTCTGACAGCGAGGAGCTTGCTGCGGTGGCAAAGCAGCATATTGATGTCAACTTCTATCAAACTGCTAATGCTGAGGTTGCAAGGCTTTTCCAAATCGACCCACAAATCAAACAACCTGCCTTGGTCATGCTGAAGCTGAAGTGGATGACAAGAAATCATAACCATTTTGGTTTTGGTCAGTTTCATCAATATAAATCCCAATAAATTGTTCCAGGATCAAAATTTTCGAAGTATTATTGACTGGCACACCAATCTTTCTTTTGTACAGATTGTCAATTCACTAGATCAGAAATATCAAACTTTGTATCCGAAAATAAACTTCCTTCGGTGATCACTTTCTCAGAAGAAGATGCTCCCAACATATTCAAAAATCCTATGAAACAGGTGAGACCTTATGTCGATATTTTTACTGATAGAAATTCAAGTTCTTCATGATTGCATAACACTTCTTTTAAATCTTTCTCAGTTGTGGCTTTTTGCTGCTACATATCCTAAGGAGGTGTTAGCCCCATTCATAGAGGCAGCAGATCATCTCAAAGGGAAGGTAATCATAAATATTTGTACTTCCGCTAGTACTGTGTTATGAACATCTAGTAACTGTAACTTTGCTGTACTGATTCATTTTTGAAAAAAAAAAGTTTTTAGCTTGTCTAATTTGAAACTTTACTGGAATCTCTTCGAGTCTCCGACTATAAGGCATATAGAGGAGAGGAGGAGCCACTTATGTCCCATCGGTTTCACCCTGACATACTAGTCTATTACACACACACATATGGGAGAAAAGTCTACAGTATTATTGAATCATGGTTGATTTAGATTAAATGTAGTTGTTTGAGATTTTCTGTAGTTATAGTCATTTATGAACCAGAACACCATGTATTGTTGATGAGGCCTTGCCTTCGTTATATTGATATAGAACTGACATGGTTTTGTTGGGCTTGCTGTAGCTTCTCTTTGTCCATGTCGAAACTGAATATAATTCTATGCAAAGGCGAGTTTCTTATGAATTTGGCGTTGCTGAAGGTCTTCCAACAGTGAGTACCTCCAACTCCAACCCCCTCCCCCTTCTCCAAAATCAAAAGAAAAAAAATGAAAATGAGAATTATGTTGAAGTCTTGTTTCTTTCAGCAACATGAGATTCTGGATTCTATCTATTGTCAATTCATCATGCAGCTTGTAGGGTATACGGCGAACGGAGCCGATAAGCATGTATATAACAGTGATTTGTCTTTCAATGGTATCAAGGTACTCGAATTATGTTTCCTTCTAATTTACTGATTTGTTATCTAAACGACACGAGAACGGTGATCGTCAAATTACTTAGGTGTATTTTGCGTTTGTGTAGGCATTTGCAGAGAAGTTTTTGGAAGACAAGCCTCCTAGCCAACCATCTTCAACTCCAGATAACGTTATTAAACTCCCATTCCGTACTCATAACTCCGGTCCAACTTCCACCGGATGGGCATTCTAGGCAATAACTTTGATAAAAAGGTTGTAATAAAAACAGATGATTTACTGTTCTGTTATAAGTAATTATACTGCATCGTTGAACAAGATTTGATACATTTAAGGTGTTGTACGACCTCATATTTCACTGCTTTTGTTCTTGAAAGAGTAAGATATAGACAACCCAGATATGAATATGATATGCTTAGAAGGGCAGTCATTTGCAGAAGAGTTTCTGTAAGATAGGTTTTCGATTCAATCAGTTCCAACTTCAAAGACAGTTCTTCGACTTTCATCAGATTCTCATAACTCTAATCCATATTTGATTCCAAATGCATAGCATGGTTCAAACTGAATTGTAAACAATAATCTGTGTGAAATTTGTCATTAAATAGAACGAAGCTCCTCTTGTGAGAGTTATCTTACAGTTATCCTTGAGGTATGGATGTAATTAGTAAAAGTCTGCATTTGCAGGCTTTTGTATGCATCCTGGATCCCATTACATTCATTGCTGAAACAAGTACACTAAGAATGAAAATTCGTACTGTGAACAGGCCGTTGAGATTGGAGCTGCATAACATTTTGACAATTTAGGGGAGCCACAAAATGATACCCTCCATTGAACTCCCAATTCCCCATATAAAAATGAAATGAATAAAAAGAATCTTATAGTCAGAGATAGTCCTTTGATCATACAATGGAGACAACAATTCTTCTTGGCGGTGCTTTGCTTTTCTATAAAATCCTGCAACAGATCTTTTCTTACAGGTGACATTGCTTCCTATAGGAACGATTGACTCGGGATCACAGTAGCAATAGCAGTCTGCCTATCACTACCGCGCACAAGTTGATGGAAATTAGCAAGCAACCATGCCACATTGTTGTGTCTATCCTCAAAATAAATTATACGAGGAGCCTATTAGAAACTACCCTCATTTGGAGACAGGATGCCCTGGGACCGTTGCTATATGGACGAGCTTTTAGCCTATGCCAGTCTGCTGATTCATGTATTTTTTAGACATCCCATGTCATTACACATTTTTTGCAGGTGGGTTCATTGCCGTTTCAGTTTGCAAACCATGCATTTTTGTTTTCTTTCATGTGGGATTCAATAAAGAGGAAGAATCTTGGTCAAAATGTTGATCAGGCTGACAGAAGGAACAAGGTAATGGTTTCATTAGTAGGTTGATGAAAATGAACTAAAGGAAGCTCAAGCTAAATACGATGAAGATCGACAAAGGTGGCAAGAGGAGAGGAAAGATCTTACAGCTTCACAGAGCAAAATCAGAGGTCCAAGCCCGCTTCCATTTCTCTTTTCTGTTTCGATAGAGAAGGAGTAAGCTTGATTGAGAGTGTAGTTGTAGTTGTTTTTTAAATAACTTTTCATGCTGAAATGCATGTCAATAATATTTTTTTATTTTTAAAAAATTATTTTTGACATCAACATATCAAAACGATCCAAAACATATAAAATATATTAAATTTTAACAAAAAAAATTTAAATTTTTTAAAAATACAGTTTGCATCATGTTTTCAAACGGTGAGGAAATGTTTATTATTGCGGTGTAGTTGTGTTTTTCAGAAAGTTTAAATTTATTTTTTATTTTAAATTTATTTTTTAAAATTATTTTGTGTTGAAAATAAAATTTTTAAATTTTTAAAATTAAAAAAAATTACTTTTAACTTACCAAATAATGGCATAAGTTTCTAACACCTATCGAAGACATGTGTTAGAAAGAAAATCTCTTGACCAGAAAGGAAAAAAAAAGAAAAAAAGTACCGGTTCCTCAGGTAATTGATTTCTTCCTCGTCATGTTTCTAGATTTTCTGCTACTTCTCTGGCAACATCCCTACATGTATTCTCAGATCACACTGCACCGTTTGCGCTTGGATCTTTTACTCGCCAAATTTTTCTTGATCTCATTTTCTTGAGTTTCTTGAATGGTTAAATCTTGGAAATGGTTTCTTATGTGAAAAATCTTAGTTGGTTTTTTTTATGGTTCGTTTGCTGGAATTGGTAGGAGTGTTTGCTTGGTTGCTAGTGTGTCTAATTTACTCTTTGTAATCGAGATTGAATTCATAGTCATTTGTGTGGATCTTGATTGTTAAGAGTAGGGGATGTGTTGGATCAGTGAGATTTTTCGATAAGATGGGAGCTTTTTATCTTTTCTGGGAATTTTGGATTTTGTGCACTGGTTGCTATCTATAAAGATGAAGAAACAATAGGATGGTTAGATTTTGCTTGTACTCATTGATCTTCTTGAGGATTGTGAGCACTGAGTAATTTTGTATGAATATTTTTTTATATAGAAAATGGATTGTCTTTTGGCTTTTTAAAAAAGTAATTTATAGCAATTTTCTTGTTTTGTAAATGGTCATGGATTTATATATTTTGTTACTCGTCGAGCCTTGTATTTGTATTTGTTTGTTTTGATGCAAATCAAAATCCACTTTGTTCCTTGAAGAAGCCAATTGATATTTTACTGCAAGGAGCATCAGGTGCTAATTTTAGGTGCGCTCATCGTCTTTTTATTTCAGTACAGCATTGGAGATTTCACGAAGCATGGAAGCCAACAGGGGTCAGAATGGAATTCAACTCTTACTTGCTGTAGAGCAAGAAGCTCAGCATATTGTCAATGCTGCTAGAAATGGTAAACACGTCTTCCCTTCTTTATGCTTTTGATAGTAGAAATACATCTCTTTCTCTTTAAATTACTTGTCATCCCTTTGCTTGTGAAAATCCTGGTATTTGTGTTCTTTTCACATCCTTGTACAAAGGGCACTAGATAGAATTGGTTAAAAAATTACATTATTTTATGTGTATCTATGATGCTTTTTTCCCAGGTTGTTCGGATGAGACTTACCTAGTCCTAGATTGTATATTATGTTTGTTTGGATGGAGGGACATAGGACAGATGAGAAGGGGGAAGGAATGGAAATGATGAGGTTCTCGTTTCATTCAAGAAGTTTATACCCAATCAAGGAAGAGGAGGATCTACTCCCTTTTCTGGAGTTATATTTTTCAATCCATCCAAAATTAGGAGGAAGGCCTGTCCTTTTTCTTTCTCACTTATCATCCATTCTTGTATCTTTTCTCTCCTTCCAACCAAACAAGGAGCGGAGAGGTTGGGCTTCTATTTTCCTCTGTGTTTCCTGAGCTCCTCTGCAACTTAGATCTGCATAACATGGTTTATAGGAAAATTTAAAATTGGACATGCCGCTCAAACGTTGAATTGAAGCTTATGTTATTTGTTTTGGAATGTGATATAGTAAAGCTTAAATTTTTGTACCCTGGAAGTAACTTTCACACCTTGTTAATTGCATTTATGATGTAATCAATCACTGCATTGGTGCAGATCTTGATTCTTACACGCATCTGTTTCTTTTTGTCCAGAAAAAATGGCTAGACTGAAACAAGCCAAAGAAGAGGCTGACAAGGAGATTGCTGAATTTCGTGCTCAAATGGAAGCTGAATTTCAGAGGAAGCTTGCTGAGGTAAGAACACAAAAAGGAAAAATTCCTGTTAATTCATTCATATGAGAACATTATGAATGAGGAAATATTAATTTATTTGCTAGTCACCTTTGCTACTTATATGTGTGTGTGTGATAAATCCATCATGCATTCCTAGCAACGTATGATACTTCTCCGGCATTGCATATCCCGTACTTGTTCTCTTCTTTCCTGGAATGTCATTTCAGGCATTCTAAAGAGTTTGGCCAAACTTGGTCATTCTTACTCCCATAATTTCTCGTCATTTACTAAAGTGAAACTCAAGTCAATCCATGATCTAATTTGAGCACGTTGTTGTATCATTCAAGAGCTGACTTGAACCTACTTATGTGAACATCAAACAGAGCAGCGGTGACTCTGGTGCTAATGTGAAGCGGTTGGAGCAAGAAACCGAGGCAAAGATTGGTCACCTGAAGAAAGAAGCCGCAAGGATCTCCCATGATGTTGTACAGATGCTTCTGAAGCATGTTACAACTGTGAAAAACTAGGATCTTCCCTGGCCTAAGTAGACAGATGTGTTCAAATACTCTCTTTTGCATGTACTTTTTGAACTTGAAGGTTGGAATTCCAGCTTGGTGAGAATGCTTGTATTCAATTGTCTAATATGTTTATGACTTGTATTGTTTGATTATGTTACTTTATGCAATAATTAAATCTCTTGTGAAATAAATTATCCCTGTTCTTA
>Ga0307517_10002263_pt1 | contig 31025 bp, 29 predicted proteins | sample 23_EM_MG_FD_194515 | JGI IMG/M metagenome (GOLD analysis project Ga0307517, IMG submission 194515) | Populus trichocarpa ectomycorrhiza microbial communities from riparian zone in the Pacific Northwest, United States - 23_EM | ecosystem: Host-associated > Plants > Roots > Unclassified | place... | reverse complement strand
GAATACGCGGCGTCGTGCGGGCGCTGCCGTGAAGAACACTTCCCATAACGCATCCCCCTCCTGACGACTCAGGATCGATGATGCACCATCAGAATCCGGGACTGCACACCTAGGATCTGTGGACACTTATCGCAACCACAGGATGATGGCGGCGAGGGTGACGACGGCGAGATAGTTCCTGGCGGTCTTCTCGAAGCGTGTGGCTGCGGAACTGCTTGAGCCTGGAGAAGCAGCATTCGACGAGGTGGCGCTGGGCGTAGAGGTGCGCGTCGAGCGGGTGCTTCTGGGCGCGCGACGGGTTGTTGGGGATCGCCGCCAGGGCGCCCTTGTCGGCGATAGCCTGGCGGATCGGATCGCTGTCGTAGGCGGTGTCGGCCATGACCACCTCGGCCGGCAGGTCCTCGATCAGGGCGAGGGCTTGAGGCGCGTCGCCGCGCTGGCCGGCGGTGAGATGGAAGCGGACCGGACAGCCCAAGCCTCTCACGGCCATATGGATTTTCGTGCTCAGGCCGCCGCGTGAGCGGCCAAGGGCCTGATCCTCAGGCCCCCCTTTTTGGCGCCCGAAGCGTGCTGGTGGGCGCGGACGATAGTGGAGTCGATGATCAGGTACTCGAAGTCCGGATCGTCCGACATCGCCTCGAAGATGCGCCACCGGACGCCCTTGCGGCTCCAGCGGCTGAAGCGGCGGAAGACGCTGTTCCACTCGCCGAACACCTCGGGCAGGTCACGCCAGGGCGAACCTGTCCGCACGATCCGCAGCACGCCTTCGACGAACATCCGGTTGTCGCGCCCGGTCGAGCCCTTCTGGTCCGGCCGACCAATGATCAGCGGCGCGATCCGCTCCCAGCGCTCATCGCTCGACGGCGCGCGGAAGCAAGATTTCCGCGGTCGCGCGCGTGTTGAGTTCGCCTTGCCTATTGCGACCCTCCAGTTGGCAAACCGCGCGGGCGTTCTGGCCTCCCTCGTCGCGGAGCTCCGACACCACGCCACTGAGCCAGGTGATATCCCCAAGGCCATTTCGACGGGTGAGCTCGACATCCAGCCGGTCAAGCCAAGCGCCATCGCCAGCCCAGTCAGCCATCAGGTGGGCAAACCAGGAAACCCGGAGGGGAGCGAAATCGAAGCCATTGGTGAAGCCGGCGGCGGCCCAGGCCTGGGCGTCCCAGTGCATATTGTCCCGGATGTCTCGCGCGCCGGTGTCGCGCCGGAGCACGGCGGCTTCCGGGTTCGCCTCCAACCAGAGCCACAGGATCCGATTGGTCGGGAGCTGCGGCGCGCCCCACGCCGTCGCGAAGGATACGAGCGACCCGATCGTCAGTGGGCCTTTCAGCATTGGGCCTATGGGCGTTCCCGGCGCGGCCTCATCAGCGGTGCGCAAATTCGAGCCACGGCGGATATCCCGTTCCGCGGCATAGGCGCGTCCAAACGAGGCGAGCTCATCTGGTTCGTATGGCGTCCCGAGGTCTGGTTCGGATGTCGGGACGGCCGCGGTCGCCATGACCGTTATCTTGCGGAAGTGCTCCGCAAGGGTCCTCCCGTCGTCGCCCGTGTAGAGAATGCGCTCCTCGCACTCGACGCGTCGTCGATCCGGAGGGCCGGCCTCCACAATCGTCTCGATGACAGAATGGGCTGAAAAGCACTCGTCGCGCCTCAACCGGCTGCGCCAGCGCCATCGGCAACCGGTCCAAAGCGTGGTGGTGGGCTCGCTTGCGACAGGGGGCAGGCCGCCGAAATCAGGCCAGGCGTTGAAGTTCACGCCCGTATAAAGAAAGGCTGGCGGCGCGAAGCCGCCCGGCTCGTTGCTCCACCAGACTGGATTATCGTCGCCAACCGCGAGTGCAAACCGCGTGATGGCCGCATGAGACGCGCGACGATCAATCGCGGCGAACCGTCTTTCACGCCCTTCCCAGCCCCGGAGTTGATCGATTGTCCCGGGCGAAAGACCGGCTGGTGTCATGACGGGATTCTACCTTCTTGGGAGGCGGCCAAACCTCCTATTGATATTGCTCTATAAGCGTATATTTTCTTTACCGGCCGATTGACAAGCTATGATGAGTATACTTAATCGCTGATCCAGCGCAACGGTTGCCGTTCGGGAGGCGACGGTTCGGCGGCTGGCGCATCTGCCGCTGTCCAGGGGAGAAGCGAGACGTCCATAGAGGGGGGCAGACAGGGCGCCGATGTTCACGAAGATACTTGTGGCCAACCGCGGCGAGATCGCTCGTCGCATCATGCGAACAGCGCGGGGGATGGGCGTCGCGAGCGTTGCGATTTACTCGGAGGCGGATCGCTCGGCCCTCCACGTGGCGGAGGCGGATGAAGCCTACTGCGTTGGAGCCGCCGCCCCTCAACAGTCATACCTGCAGGGCGGGCGCGTCATTGACGCAGCCCTTCAAAGTGGCGCTCAAGCCATTCACCCAGGATACGGCTTCCTGTCGGAGAATGCTGATTTTGCCCGACGGGTCATGGCGGCGGGACTGACATGGATCGGGCCCGATCCGCAGTTGATCGATGCTTTGGGCGACAAGGTGAATGCGCGAAATCTGATGTCGGGCGTGGGCTTTCCGGTAAACCCAGGCGGCCTTGCCGGCGACGCCGCCGCCGTCGAGGCGCTGGTGGATGAGATCGGTCTGCCGGTGATGGTCAAGGCCGCCGCAGGCGGGGGGGGTATTGGCATGAAGGTGGTGCATCGCCGCGCCGACCTTTGGCCAGCCTGCGAGCGCGCGAGTCAGCAGGCGGCGCGGTTATTCGGCGACCCCACGCTTCTCATTGAGCGGTTCATGGAAGGTGCGCGCCACGTTGAGGTTCAGATACTCGGTTTGAACTCCGGAGAGGTTCTGGCTCTTGGAGACCGCGACTGCTCGGTGCAGCGACGCTTTCAGAAGATCGTCGAGGAGTCGCCCTCGCCTGGGGTCTCGCAGAAGCTTCGCGCTCACCTGCTGGAAGCGAGCGCCTCCTCCGCTGAAGCGCTGGGATACCGCGGCGCCGGCACGATCGAGTGTCTTGTACGCGACGATGAGTTCGTCTTCCTCGAAGTCAATGCGCGGCTTCAGGTCGAGCACCCTGTGACGGAGATGGTGACAGGTCTCGATCTCGTGGAAGCTCAGCTGCACATCGCCGCCAATGAGCCATGGCAGCCTCCGAATGGACGCGTCGAAGCGCATGGCCACGCCATCGAGCTTCGCATCTACGCGGAAGATCCACGCACATTCCTCCCCGCCCCCGGGCTCCTGTCATGCTGGCGAGAGCCTGTGGGCGAAGGCGTACGCGTGGACTCTGGATATCAGGCTGGCGACACCGTCACCCCGTTTTACGATCCGCTCCTCGCCAAGCTTTGCGTGCATGGGGCCGACCGACCCGCAGCGCTGTCCAAGGCGCGTCATGCGATCCGAGCCTTTGAGGTCGAGGGACCGAAAACCAACCTGCCCTTCCTAGCTGAGCTCTTGAATGACAGCGCCTTCCGGAATGGGGACTATGACACCGGCTTCGTGAGCCGGATGCAGCAAGCTAAAGCCGTGAAGGAGCCTTCTTAGTGTCGACGCCTGTATTGTCGCCCATCACTGGCAACATCTGGAAGCTTGAGGTCGAGGATGGCGCCACCGTCGCCGCTGGGGATGAAATCCTGATCATGGAGTCCATGAAGATGGAAATCCCGGTGGAGGCCCCGGTGGCCGGCGTGTGCCGGTTCTCGGTCACCGAAGGCGCCAATGTTCAGGAAGGCGACCTTCTAGCGACCATCGGCTAGGGCGTTCTCGTCCCAGGCGTCAGCGGCTTTCACCGCGCGCCGCATGTGACCGAGCCCCAGCGCGAATGTCAGGGCTGTCAACGGGGCGAAGATGGCGAAGGTGATCGCCAACGCCAGGTCCAGGCGCGCTCCGCCAAGCGCGAAGTCGGAAATCGCCGCCATGATTGCGGGTCCGAAGCCGTATCCGACGACGTTGTAGATCAGCAGAAAGATCGCCGACACCTGGCCGCGATATTCGTTCGGCGTCGTGATCTGCAGGGCGGCCGCAGCGACGCCGATGAAGGGAATGATCAGCTTGACGACCATCATTCCTATCAGGGCTATCGTGTAGGTCGGCGCGAGCCCCGTTACGACGCCCGCGACGCCGGCGATCAGCACGGTGAAGACGTAATATCTGAGATGCGCGTCCTTCAAGCCGCGCCGGAAGAGCCTGTCCACGATCAGGCCGCTCACGATCATGCCCGTGCTGCCGCAGACGAGGTTGATAGCGCCCAGGGTGAGACCGATCTCGGAAACAGGCACTGAGAAGCGGCGCATCAGGAGGGTCGGAATCCAATTCACGAAGCCAGCCGACATCACGCAGAACAGACTGAAGCCGGCTATGTGAGCGACATAGAAGCCAGCACGCTGTCGGCAAAAGGCGAATAGGTCGGCGATTGACGGCCGCCGGCTGTGCATCAGCACCCCGCGTCGTGCGGGTTCGGGAAAGGCGAAGGCGAGCGCAGCGACGACAAGCCCGGGCGCGCCGATGATGAGGAAGACCATCTGCCAGGAGCTTACTGTCCCCAGGACCGGCAACCGATAGTTCCCCGAGGCGGAAAGCAGGCTCACGACAAAACCGCCGATGACCAGGGCCAGCGCTGCGCCAAGGGAGACCCCGGTGGAATAGACGGCCATGGCGGTCGACAGGCGCTCCTTGGGGAACAGGTCGCTGAGCATCGAATAGGCCGCCGGCGAGAGGCTGGCCTCTCCGGCTCCCACCGTGGACCTCGCCACGAACAGCTGGCCGAATGACCGGGCGAATCCACCCGCGATCGTTCCGAGAGACCAGATCAGCACGCCGACGAAGATGATGGGTCTTCTGGGAAACCGATCCACCGCCCACCCGATGGGCAGGCCAAACAGAGCGAAAAATACAACGAAGGCCGCACCTTGGAGCAGGCTGATCTGGAAATCGCTAATCCCAAGATCAGCTCTGATTGGGTCCACCAATAGCGTGATCACCTGACGATCAAGGCTCGCTATCGTGTAAAGCGCCAAGAATACGAAGACGGCACGCCACCCTCCCGGGGCGCCGCCTCTATCTGCTTCGCGGGCAGGGACGAGGGCGTCTTCTGGCTCACAAGAAACACCGCTCCCCATAAAAACCTGCCTCCCCTGACGCCTGCGACGTTCGAATGATATCACTCTTATAGCCCGCCATGGCGATTACAGCCACATATTGACATGCGCTTTTCCGAAAAAGTATATTCTTCTGGTCAACCGATGCTGGGCATGGACCGCGCCCGCATCTAGAAAAAAATGGGGGAAGCATGCGTCGTGTGGATCTTGCGTGCGTGAGCTTGACCGCTCTAGCGGTCGCGATGGCGGCCAACGGGCCGGCGTGGGCGCAGTCGAGAAGCGGGCCCGATACACGGAATATCGAAGAGGTCGTCGTGACGGCTCAGCGTCGCGAGGAGCGCCTGATGGACGTCCCGATGTCTGTGTCGGCCATCACGGCGTCGGAGTTGAAAAACTCTGGCGTTCAGGGCACCCGTGATCTCAACCAAGTGGTTCCGGGCCTGAGCACGCCGAGCAATGGCAAGGCGTTCCAGCCCGCCATTCGTGGCATCAGCTCCTCCGGCACCGCCGCCGGCGATGAACAGAACGTCGCGCTCTACGTGGATGGCGCTTACCTGGCCGCGCCGAGCGGCAATGCGCTCGCCCTCAAGAACATTGAGCGCATCGAAGTGCTCCGCGGCCCCCAGGGCACCCTCTTCGGACGGAATGCCACCGGCGGGGCCATTCGGATCATCACGCGCGACCCGGGCCCTGAGCGCGAGCTCCAGGCTTCATTCGACTACGGCACGAAGCTGAACAGCAAAGATTACAGCCTCTACGCCGCAACGCCGATCAGCGACACCTTGGCCATCGCCGTCAGCGCCAATATCTACGACGACGCGGGATACGTGGAAAACCTCCTGCCCGGCTGGAGCCAGGGCAAGTTCGCCGAGACGCACAGCTGGAACGCCCGGGCGAAGCTGCTGTGGGAGCCCACCGACAGCCTCCGCGTGATGCTCGCCTACGATCGCGGCCGGTCCCAAAGCGACGCCGCCTTTGCGCTCCGCCCCCTCGGCGACCTGAACGCGAACCGGAACAACCCGGTGGTGATCATGCCCACAGAGCCGTGGCAGATCGCCTACAATTTCAAGCCTACGCAGAATGGGCGTTCCAGCGGAACGCTGCTTGAAGTGGGCTATCGCGGCGACAAGATCGATCTTGCCTCAACGACCTCCTACCGCACCCACGACGTTCACGCGATCTTCGACAACGACCGCACGAACGCCAACACCACGGTGACGGTGACTGAAGACTCTGCGATCTGGGTGACCCAGGAATTTATCGCCAACAGCCATTTCAAAGGGCCGCTCAATTTCGTCGCGGGCGCCTACTACTATCACCTGGATAGCGACAACGATCTGCCGACCTATAGCGGCCCGACGGTGAGCGCGGCAGGCCAGCTCCTGGCTCTGGGCGCCCGAACCACTGAGACAAAGGGCTACGTGAAGACGGAGTCCATCGCGGGCTTCGGCGAGGCTACCTACGAAATAACACCCGACCTGAAGGTGGTGGCGGGCGCGCGGTATACGACGGAGACCAAGACGCTGCTGACCGTGCCCCTCGCGCCGGTGCGGCCTCGCCTCACCGATCGGGACACCTGGCGCAACTGGACCTACCGGCTGACCAGCCAGTACGATTTCAGTCCCGAGGCCAACGTCTACGCAACATTCAGCACCGGCTTCAAGTCGGGCGTCTATCTTCCGACCTCGGCGACGTTTGTTCAGAAGGTCGAGCCTGAAAGGGTCGCCGGCATCGAGGTGGGCGCCAAGGCGCGCATCGTCCCCGGCGTGAATTTCACGGCTGCGATTTTCCAATACAACTACAAGAACATCCAGGTTCAGCAGAACAACTTCATCAACGGCGCGGCGACGATCGTTCTGACCAATGCCGCCGTGGCCAAGATCCGGGGCGCCGAGGCTGAACTGACCGCCCGTGTCACCCAGGGCCTGCAACTGCGAGCTGGTCTGTCGTGGCTGCCCAAGGCTGAGTACACGGATTACCCCGGCGCTCTCGACTCCGTGCCGATGGGCTACCCCGGTTCGCTCAATCCATCGCTTTGCCCGGGGCCGCGCTGCGGCCTGGGCAACGATCAGATCGTGCGCAATCTGTCGGGCACGCGGATGATCAGGGCGCCGGAAATGACGGCTAACCTGTCGGCGACCTACACGCACGACATCGGTCCGGGTCGCGCAGATTTCACGGCGACCTTCTACCACACCTCCAAATTCTTCTGGGCTCCGGGCGAGCACGCCTCTCAACCCGGCTACTCGCTGGTCAATCTGTCTGCCGGCTGGCAGCCGGAGAATGGGCGATATCGGCTTGGCGTCTGGGCGCGCAACGTCGGTAACACCGACTATTTCGTCTACCTCAGCCCGAACGCCACCGGCATGAACGTCGCTTACGCTCCCCCCCGCGAGATCGGGTTCACCCTCAGCTATTCCTACTGACTGACGAGCCGGCCCTTCGGGGCCGGCGGTTCCTGCAAATCCAAGGATTGATAGATGAGTGTGATCGACGACTTCCTCTCACGCCGGCAAACGATCCGGCGGGAGATGGGCGGTCGCCACAAGGTCGAAAAGCTGCAGGCCAGCGGCCGCTACACCGCCCGCGCCTGGATTGATGCGCTTGTCGACCAGGAGTCCTTCTTCGAGCTGGGCACCTTCGTGCATTCCAGCCGCCCTGAAGACGCCCACGATACGCCGGGAGACGGGAAGATCGGCGGCTTCGGGGAAGTCGGGGGCCGCCCGGTCGTCGTCTTGGCTGACGATGTGACCGTGCGGGCCGCGAGCGACGCGCATTCGAGCCACAACAAGGCTTACCGCCTCTACGAGCAGGCGCTTCGCCTCGGCATGCCGTTTGTGTTTTTCGGCCAGGGGGCCGGCGGCCGCGTCCCCGACGTCATGGGATCTGAAACCTTCGCCGCCGGCAAGGCGATGCGAACCCTGCCCGGACGCCGGCGCAGGATCCCCATGGTCACAGCGATCGTTGGCCGCTCGTTCGGGGAGTCCTCGTTCATCTCAGCCCTAAGCGATTTCACGGTGATGCTGCGGGACGCGTCCATGTCCGTGACCTCGCCGCGGGTCATCGAAATTGCGACCGGCGAGAAGGTGACCATCGAGGAACTGGGCGGATCAGAGGTCAACGCCAAGGTGACGGGTCAGATCGACGTCGTCGTCGATACGCAGGACCAGCTGATCGCCACGGTGCAAGAGTTCCTTTCCTACCTGCCCTCCAGTTGTACGGCCAATCCCCCGCTGCATGAAGCCGTGAAGGTCGCGCCGGCGCCGGCGCTCAGGGAGATCGTTCCGGAGAAGCGCCAGCGCGCCTACGACATGCGCAAGGTGCTGGCCGAGCTGGTGGACGACGGGCGTTTCCTGGAGCTGCGCAGCCAGATCGGCCGCTCCGTCCTCACCTGTCTCGCCCGCATCGGAGGCGCATCGGTGGGCGTCATCGCGAGCCAGCCGATGCAGCAGGCGGGGGCCATCACTCCAGAGGCCTGCGACAAGATCGTGCGGCTCTTGTGCCTGTGCGACTCCTTCAACATCCCGGTGGTCTTCCTGCAGGACTCCTCCGGCTTCCTGGTGGGCAAGCAGGTCGAGCACGCCCGCTTCCTCTACCGGGCCGTGGCCGTGAACGACGCCATCGAGAACCTGACCGTGCCGCGGTTCGTGATCGTGGTTCGCAAAGCCTTCGGCCTGGCTTATTTCGCACTGGGGGGCGGGCCGGGCTCCGCGCTGCTGTGCGCCTGGCCCGGGGCGGAGATCAGCTTCATGGATCCGCAGGTGGCGGTGAACGTGGTCCACGCGGACAAGCTGGCGACGAAGACGCCGGAGGATCGGGCGATCCTGCATCGTGAGCTGGTCGAGGAAATGACCGTTGGCTGTCATCCCGAAGCAGCTGCCGCAGTCATGGCCGTGGACGAGATCATCGATCCTGCTGAAACTCGGATGATTCTAGCCGCACACATCCGCCGGGCGGTGAGGGGCATGGATCCAGCAACATCGCCCCGACGACTGGCCAGCTGGCCGACCACGTTCTGAGAATTCGCTTTCTACGCCAACCGCCCATGCGGTGATCGCTGGCCAACCTTCAGGTGACGAATGAAAACCGCCCTTGTGATTGGTGGCTCCGGACCCACCGGAACCCATCTTGTGCATGGGCTGGCGGAACGCGGCTACGAGGTCGTCGTCCTTCACAGGGGAACCCACGAAGAGAAAAGTCTGCAGAAGTTCGAACACATCCACACTGATCCGCACTTCGCCGAGCCGCTGAAGGATGCGCTGGGCTCGCGGCGATTCGACATCTGCCTGGCCACCTACGGACGTGTCCGGGTCATCGCCGAAGTGATGGCGGGTCGCTGTGACCAATTCATAGGGATCGGCGGCGTACCGGTCTATCTTGGCTGGCTCGAGCCCGATGCGCTCTTCCCGCATGGCATGGTCGTCAACACCACGGAAGAGCACGGGGCGACGGCTTTTGTGGAAGGCGATACCCCCTCCTCGCGCTTCACCTATCTCGTAGGCTCGACCGAGAGGTCGGTATTTGACCTGCACAGGCAGGGCGCCTTCGCCGCCACCTATATCCGCTACCCGATCATCTACGGTCCACGCCAGGTGGCGCCGAGGGAATGGTCCGTCGCCAAACGCGTGCTCGACGGGCGGAAGAAGATGATCCTTCCCGATGGCGGCCTGGCCGTGCTTGCGCGCTGCGCGGCTGAAAACGCGGCCCATTGTGTCCTGCTGACGGTCAACAACCCCAACGCGTTTGGACAGTCGTTCAACTGTGTGGACGATCAGCAATATTCGCTCCGCCAGTGGGCCGAGAAGATTGTAGCCATGCTGGGCGGGAACATGTCCTTCGTGCTCATGCCGGACTCGATCGCCTGGCCGGGCCGCACGCTCTTTCCGCTTTCGCGGCCCAGTGGTCATGGGATGGTGAGCGGTGAAAAGGCCAGGGAGCTACTGGGCTATAAGGATATCGTCGATCCCGACCTCGCGCTCGAGAAGACCGTCCGCTGGTACATCGAAAACCCGCCTACCAGAGAAGATTATCCCAGCTTCACTGAGATCTTCGACTATGAGAGCGAGGACAAGCTGATCGCCGAATATGAACGTGCGATCGAGAAAATCCTGCGAGACAACCCGGCCAAGAATCCGGCCCCGAGCCATCACTATCCGCACCCGAGGGAGCCGGGCCTCCTGAGGGACCACCGCGGCCGCTGAACTCGTTTCGCCAAGGTTATCCATGTCTCAGCCCCTGTTACTGACCACCAACATCCAGCGGTTCGCGCGGCATCGTCCCCTTGCGGTAGCGACCATCGATGATGCGGGCGAGACCACCTACGAGGAGCTGTGGACCGCGATCGAGGCGGTCGCCGCGAAACTGAGACATCTTGGCGTGCAGCCAGGTGATCGAGTGGCGACTGCAATGCCGCCTTCGACGCCCCATCTCGTGCTGCTTCTGGGCGTGATGCTGGCCGGCGCGGTCGGCTGCCCGCTGAATATACGGCTCACCAACGCTGAATTTGCGCGATTTCTGGAACCCATCGGGGCCAGCGTCATCGTGTGCGACGAACATCATCGGGAGGTGGTCGAAGGCCTGCCAGGCGAGATCGTCGTCCTGCCGGCCATTGAGGCCTCCGCGCCCCTGCGAGACCGATTGAGCCCGCTTTGGGACGATGCCTCCCGCACCCTCCCCGCGATCGATGAGGCATCGCCAGGTCTGATCATCCCGACGGGCGGCACGACCGGAATTCCCAAGGGAGCGATCTTCACCCATCGCAGCATGTGGCTATGGGGCGCGTCCAGTTCCTTCAATCTGAGCCGCGCCTATTTCGATCGGGAGCTCGCCCTCGCCCCCTTCTTCCACATCGCCGTGCTTACCGGACCGATGAGCACCCTCTTCACCGGCGGCACGGTGCGAATCCTGTCGACCTACTCCACCGAACGGGCGATTGAAGAGATCGACCGCGGCGCGACCATGCTGTCGGCGTCGGTCACCATCTACAAATGGCTGAAGGAGCATCCTGACTTCGACAGGATCGATCGGTCACGGATGCGCCTGCTGTCGACCGGCTCCATGCCCTCCACCGCCGAGTTCATCTCCGGCCTGCGGAGGGACTACCCGAATGCTCGGGTGAGATCGACCTACGCGGCGACGGAGTTCGGCCCCGTCGCGGCCTTGCTGAACGAGCAGATCGACGAGGGAGATTTCACCAGCGTTGGCTACCCTCTCCCCGGTGTCCAAATTCGTGTATTGGATGACCATGGACATGAACTGCCTTGGGGCGAGTCCGGCGAGATCGAAGTCACATCGCCTTGGCAGACCGCCGGCTATTGGGGCCGGCCCGAAGAGACAGCAGCGACCTATTTTCCCACCGGCATCCGCCTGGGCGACAGCGGCTTTTTCCGCCCCGACGGGCGCCTAGTTGTGAACGGGCGGAAGAAGGAAATGCTCATCAGCGGAGGTGAAAATGTCTTCCCCAGCGAAGTCGAAGCCGTTCTGAGCCGCCACCCTGAAATCGCCGATATCGCGATCTTCGGCATCAGGGATGAACGATGGGGGGACCGTATCGAGGCCGCAGCCGTTCGCCGGTCGGGAAGCACGCTGACCCACGAGCAGTTGGTGGCCTTCGGACGCCGGTCGCTCGGCGGCTATAAGCTTCCCAAGGAGACAATGTGGATCGAGACGATCCCGGTGACCTCGAACAACAAGCCAGACCGACGGAAACTCACGGAATGGGCCACCGAGCGTCAACTCAAGCGGGAGGCGACATGAACGCCCCCGTCCGTCCCGGCGATCTCGCCGACCCCGCCCAGCCGCGCCATGACTGGACGCTGGAGGAGGTGGAGGCGCTGTTCGAACTGCCGTTCACCGAACTGGTGTTCCGGGCCGCCGAGGCGCACCGGCGCTGGTTCGACCCCACCGAGGTGCAGATGTCGCAGCTGTTGTCGGTGAAGACCGGCGGCTGCGCCGAGAACTGCGGCTACTGCAGCCAGTCGGCTTCGTTCGACACGGGCGTGAAGGCCGGGAAGCTGATGGATGGCGCCAGCGTCATCGCCGCGGCCATGCAGGCCAAGGCCGGCGGGGCCCAGCGGTTCTGCATGGGCGCCGCCTGGCGCGACCTGAAAGACCGCGACCTGCCCAAGGTGGCCGCCATGATCTCCGGCGTGAAGGCGCTGGGGCTGGAGACCTGCGCCACCCTGGGGATGCTGCGCCCCGATCAGGCGGTGGCGCTGAAGGACGCCGGCCTCGACTACTACAACCACAACCTGGACACTGGGCCGGACTACTACGATCAGGTGGTGACCACCCGCACCTACCAGGACCGCCTGGAGACCCTGGCCGCCGTGCGCGACGCCGGCATGTCCACCTGCTGCGGCGGCATCGTCGGCATGGGCGAGACCCGCCGCGACCGGGCGGGCCTGCTCCAGCAACTGGCGACCCTGCCGGCGCACCCGGACAGCCTGCCGGTGAACGACCTGATGCCGATCGCCGGCACGCCGCTGAGCGGTTCGGCGCCGGTGGACGGGCTGGAGTTCGTCCGCACGATCGCCGTGGCGCGGCTGGTGTGCCCCAAGTCCGTGGTGCGCCTGTCGGCCGGCCGCGAGAACATGAGCCGCGAGTTGCAGGCCCTGTGCTTCCTGGCCGGCGCCAACTCGATCTTCGTGGGCGACAAGCTGCTCACCACATCGAACCCCGACAAGGACACCGACGCGAGCCTGCTGGCCGACCTGAAGATGCGGCCGATGACCATGACGGCGAACACCGTCGACGGGTCAATGTCCGAAGGGAATCTCGCGACAATACTGGCTTGATCGGTTTGCGGGGGGTCCATCCCAGCATGTTGAGTGGCGGAAAGAGGTGTTTCTATTGCCCCCAAGGCGAGCTGAAGTCGAAGCGATGCAGCTACCTACGACCCTGAAGCAGGTCGTCGAAGGATTGCGCAAAGAGTCCTTGGACGTGGCCCAGGGCGAGTTGCTGGGCTCTGAGGATGAAGTCCTGGCACGCTACGGCGTCGCGCGACCGACCCTTCGCCAAGCCGCCGCGATTGTCGCCCAGGAACAGCTTCTCCGAGTCAAACGAGGCGTGGGCGGCGGTTACATCGCCGAACGTCCCACCACGAGGACCGTCGCCCACATCGTCGCGCTCTTCCTCAAGACCCGCAAAACCAAGCTTGATCAGATCGTTAGCTCGATGAAGCCCATACGAGCTGAGCTCGCGGCGCTCGCGGCCACCAGTCTTAGCGAAAGATCGCGAAAGGCCTTTGTCGACTTTCTTGATCGGGACGCACGTGTCAGCTCCGACAACCTGAACTCCCGCACCCTCTTCAGAAGCCAGCGCGAATTTCAGGAGATATTGGGCGAGGCGAGTCAGAATCAGGTGCTCGCATTGTATCTCGACATCCTGCTCGACCTGGCGACGAGCCTTCCTCCGGAACACGACGTCTATCTCGGTAGACCCGAGCGCTTGCACGCCTTCCGAAGGATGCGCCGGCGCCTTGTAGAAGCGATTTTGGACGGCGATCCAGAAATGGCGAGGCTATGCTCTCATCGAACGTCGGAGATGAGCATGCGATGGACTCGTTCAGACAAGAACTCGATCTAGTCTAGGCCACGGCCACTTCGGCTCAGTGGCGGGAGGTCATCAAAGCCGCCATTGAGGCGGGTGAAACCATCTGGGCGCACGCCTTCGAATACGCCTGCGCCCAACTGGACATCGACCATCGGCTCACCAAGCCGCGCCATCCATGGACCAACGGCCAGGTCGAGCGAATGAACCGAACGCTCAAGGAAGCGACCGTGAAGCGATACTACTACGAGACCCACGACGAGCTTCGAACTCACCTCGCCGACTTCGTAAACGCCTACAACTTCGCCCGCAGGCTCAAGACCCTGAAGGGCCTCACGCCCTTCGAGTTCGTCTGCAAAATCTGGACAAAAGAGCCGCACCGATTCAGCATCGATCCAACCCATCAATTCCCGGGACTAAACATCTAGCTAGCCTTCCCCTCCCCTGTGGGGAGGGACAGGCCGTCTATTCTTCCTCGCCGGGGGTCGTCACCGTGAAGCCCTTCGACCGGAGCTGATCCAGCACCCCGCCCTGGGCCAGCAGCGGCCGCAGCTGCACCACGGCGATGGCGTGGCCCGGGACCTTCAGCGCCTTCTCGATAGCCGCCACCTGGTCCGACTTGGTGCGGGCGTCGAAGGCCGCGGCGCCCGGCACCAGCGCCATGCAGCGCTCATAGGTCCGTTCGTTGCCCAGCGCGCCTCGGACCTCGCCGTCGGCCCAGGCCCGCGTGGCCCCCAGCGTCACACCAGGGCCCGCCTCCACCTGCTGCAGCACTTCGTCGAAACAGCCGCGGCCGGCCTGGGGCGAGGTGCGGATCACCGCGCCCATCAACGGCCCGATGTCGTAGGTCTTCTGCACCACCGGCACCTTGGCCAGCTGGGCCAGGTACTTCACCAGCTTGGTGGGGTCGGCATTGGTCAGGCTGGTCTTGTCGCGATAGTCGGTCGCCAGGATCAGGCCGGCGGCCAGCGGGTTCTTCGTCGCATAGTGCCTGGCGTTCTGGCCGAGCTTCGTCCGCGCCGCCACGAACCGGGCGCGGGTCGCGGGATCCAGCGTGTCCTCGAACGGCCCGCCGGAGCGCAGGCGCAGGTAGTTGAAGGCCGCGCCGACCATGCCGGTCACATGCACCTCGAGGTTCTGGTAGGGCACGATCACCACATTGGCGCCCTGGAGCCGGCGCTCGAAGACGCTGCGGTCCCAGACCATCCGCTTGGGCGCGATCGAGGGCGAGCCCAGCACATAGACCGTGGTGTCGGCGTCGGAGACCGTCCACCAGGCCGGGCCCTTCAGCCGCGCGGTGACCACCAGTTCCTCGACCAGCACGGCGTCGGGGTCGCCGGGGATCGGCTGGGCCGGCCTGAAGTTCTCCTGCGCCGCGGCCGGAGCCGAAAGCGCCAGCAGCAGGGCCAGAACCCCGAGACCTTTTCGCTTGCGCACCCGCCGCTCCGGAATCGTCCTATATTGGGGAACTGTCGAAAGCCTCGCCATGCCGATCCGTCGCCTGCCGCCTGAAACCGTCAACCGCATCGCCGCCGGCGAGGTGGTGGAACGGCCTGCGAGCGCGGTCAAGGAACTGGTGGAAAATGCGCTGGACGCCGGCGCGCTCCGCGTCGAGGTTCAGGCCGACGGCGGGGGGCTGACCCGCATCCTGGTGGCCGACGATGGCCAAGGTTTGGCGGCAGACGAGCTGCCGCTGGCCGTGGAGCGCCACGCCACCTCCAAGCTCGCCCCCGACGACGCCGGCGACTACGACCTCCTGCACATCTCGACCCTGGGCTTCCGGGGCGAGGCGCTGCCGTCCATCGGCTCGGTGGCGCGGCTGTCGATCACCAGTCGGGCGAAGGGCCAGGCCGACGCCAACGCCATCTTCGTGGAGGCCGGCGCGGTGGGCGCGGTCTCACCCGCCGGTTTCCCGGGTCCGCATGGCGCCCGGGTGGAGATCCGCGACCTCTTCTACGCCACCCCCGCGCGGCTGAAATTTATGAAGTCCGAGCGCTCCGAGGCCATGGCCATCGCCGAGGAGCTGAAGCGCCAGGCCATGGCGCATGAGGCGACCGCCTTCAGCCTCGACCTCGACGGCCGCCGCACCCTTCGCCTGCCGGCCGAGACCGCCGGGCCCGACGGGCGCCTCGCCAGGCTCTCGGCGATCATGGGCCGCGAGTTCTCCGACAATGCGCTGGCCATCGACCACGAGCGCGAGGGCGTGCGGCTCTCGGGGTTCGCGGGCCTGCCGACCTACAACCGCGGCAACGCCGCCCACCAGTACCTGTTCGTCAACGGCCGTCCGGTGCGCGACCGGCTGCTGCAGGGCGCGCTCAGGGCCGCCTACGCCGACTTCCTGGCCCGCGACCGCCATCCGCTGGCCGCGCTCTACGTCGAGCTCGACACCGCCTATGTCGACGTCAACGTCCATCCCGCCAAGGCGGAGGTCAGGTTCCGCGATCCGGGGCTGGTGCGCGGCCTGATCATCGGCGGCCTGCGCCATGCGCTGGCCGGCGCCGGCCATCGCGCCTCGACCACCGTCTCCACCGCGGCCCTGGGCGGCTTCCGGCCCGGCGGCTATTCCGCCTGGCGCCAGGGCGGCTGGCAGCCGCAGGGCATGGCCACGGCCCTCCAGTCGATCCCCGGCCTCACCGAGGTCTCCGCCCGGGCCGAACCCGCCTGGGAGCCCGGCGTGGCCGAACCGGGGGCGGCCCCGGTGTTCGACCCGGTCGACTATCCGCTCGGCGCCGCCCGCGCTCAGGTCCACGAGACCTATATCGTCGCCCAGACCCGCGATGGCGTGGTCATCGTCGATCAGCACGCCGCCCACGAGCGGCTGGTCTATGAGCGGATGAAGGGCGAGATGGCCCAGGAGGGCGGCGTCGCCCGCCAGGCGCTGCTGCTGCCCGAAGTGGTCGAGCTCGATCCCGCCGAGGCCGACCGCGTGGTCGCCAGGGCCGACGAGCTGGCGGCGCTCGGCCTGATGCTCGAACCCTTCGGGCCCGGCGCGGTGCTGGTCCGCGAGACCCCCGCGCTGCTGGGCGAGACCGACGTCCAGGGTCTGGTCCGCGACATCGCCGACGACCTCGCCGAGAACGGCCAGGCGCTCGCCCTGAAGGAACGCCTGGAAGACGTCTGCTCCACCATGGCCTGCCATGGCTCGGTCCGCGCCGGCCGGCGCCTCTCTGCGCCGGAGATGAACGCCCTGCTCCGCCAGATGGAGGCCACACCCCACTCCGGCCAGTGCAACCACGGCCGCCCCACCTACGTCGAACTCAAGCTCGCCGACATCGAGCGCCTGTTCGGCCGGCGCTGAGGGTCGTCCTTTCCCGCGGCCCGTGAGGGTCAGGACGTTCCGCCGCAACCTCGGCTAGGCCGCGCGGGTCTCCGCCGGCGCTGCGATCGGCGACTGCAGGACCGCGCTCATCGCGTCCAGCAGGCGCTCCGGCTTCACCGGCTTTTCCACGACGCCGTTCATGCCGCAGAACCGGTAGAAGGCCGCATCAGCGGGATCGGCGTTGGCTGTGAGCGCCAGGATCGGCACCTGCGAGCCAACGGTGCGGCCGGAGCGGATGCGCCGGGTGGCCTCGACGCCGTCCATGCCGGGCATCTTGACGTCCATCAGCACCAGGCCGAAGCGGCCGGTGGCCGCGGCGTCGACGGCCGCCGCACCGTCCTCGACCGCCTCGCTGGTGCAGCCGAACATCTCGCAGAGCGTCTGGGCGACCATCCGGTTGGTGGCGTTGTCGTCGACGACCAGCACGTGCAGCGCCCCGCCCGCGGCTTCCACCGGACTGGGCGGCGGCAAGGCAGCCTGCGGCTCGGGCAGGGCATGAAGCGGTATCTCGAAGACGAAGAGCGCCCCGCCGCCCGGGTTGGGATGGGCGGAGATGGCGCCGTCCATGCGCTCGACGATCTGGCGACAGACCGCCAGGCCCAGCCCCGCGCCGCCCAGGCGCACGCCGTCCTCGGTCTGCTGGAAGGGGGTGAAGATCGACTGCAGGCGGTCTTCCGGCACGCCCGGCCCGCTGTCGGCCACCTCACCGCGCAGGTGGACGAACTGGCCTTCCCGCTCGGCGCTGAGGCGCACCTCGACCCCGCCATCGGCGGTGAACTTCATCGCATTGCTGATCAGGTTGTTGACCACCTGCTGGACCCGCACCCGGTCGGCGAGCACCCACAGGTCCGGCGGCCCACTGTACCTGGCGGTCAGGAGGACGCCCTTGATCTCGGCCTGCGCCGACCACAGGCCGATGACCTCCTCGAGCAGGGACGGCGCGAACATCGGCTCCTCGTTCAGCTCAAGGCCGGACGCCTCGGCCCGCGACAGGTCGAGCGCATCGTTGAGCAGGCGAAGCAGCGTGCCGCCGGAGTGCAGGATGGTGTCGACCAGGGGCCCGAGGTCCTTCTGCCTGGACTTGCGCCGGATGATCTCGGCGACGGCCAGCACGCCGTTGAGCGGCGTGCGGATCTCGTGGCTCATCACCGCCAGGAAGCGGCCCTTGGCGGCCAGGGCTTCCTGGGCGTCGCGCGCGAGGCGGCTCATGTCCTGGGCGTAGGTCGCCGTGGCCTTGGCGGTCACCTGCAGGAGCGAGAGCGCCGTGCCGACCCCGGCGTAACGGCCCGCGCAGGTGACGATGAACCCCTGCAGCAGCTCGGAGGGCCGCTCCTCCAGGACCCGGCCGCAGAATTCCTCCACCGTCATGGCCCCGTCGGCGACCAACGGATCGGTCTGTATCCAGTGCGAGATCGGCCGGCGCGACCACAGCGCATGGCCGTACTGCGCCGCCATCCGGACCAGGAAGGCGTTGCGCTCCACCAGCGCCACGGGCCGGAACTCCGCGTCCACCACCGCGATGGCCAGCAGGTCCGGATCGTCCTCGAACCGCTGATAGATCTGGTGCCCCGTCGTCGCGGGGGTAGCCGGCGGAGAGAAGGGCGCGATATCGAGAAGCAGTGTCATCAGGGTCCCCGCACGAAGTCGGGCGCACCCTTGGGCGGGAGGCTGCTAACGCACGGTTAGGCGCTGCGCCCCGCGCGGTGAAGCTTTTGCGAAGTCTCGATGACGTCGTTAACGCGGGCCGTGTCCGTCATGGCGTGAACCGCAGGAAATGCACGCGCGCGGCGCCGTAGTCGCGCACGTCGATGGCCTCGAACCCTTCGACGCCGAAGCCCGGCTCGGCGACGCCGCGCTCGAGCACCGCCGTCGCACCGGGGACGAGCCAGCCGCCGGCGGCGAGCTTGGCCAGCGAGGTCTCGCCAAGCCCCTTGCCGTAGGGTGGATCCAGGAAGGCGAGCTCGAAGGCCGGGCCGTCCCCGCCCGGCCGGACGCCCAGGTCCGTGGCGTCGCGGCGATGCACCCGCGTGCGACCGAAGAGGCCCAGCGCATCGACGTTGTCGCGGATCGCGCCGCGCGCCGCCTCGTCGGTCTCCACGAAGAGGGCGAAGGCCGCGCCACGCGACAGGGCCTCGAAGCCCAGCGCCCCGGAGCCCGCGAAAAGGTCGATCACGCGCTTGTCCCGCACGCCATCCGACCAGGCCGCGTGCTCCAGGATGTTGAAGATCGACTCGCGCGCCCGGTCTGAAGTCGGCCGCGTCGCCTGGCCCGCCGGCGCGACCAGCGCCTTGCCCCGGAACTCTCCCGACACGATCCGCAACGTCAACGCTTTCCCACTGGCAGGCCTGTCCCGCGTCGTCCTCCGATCCAGGCTTTCGGCCCAACAATCAAGGAAGATGCGCCACTCAGCCGCGCGGCTTTGGACCGCCCGATCGCGGAGGGCCGGGCGGACGAGCGCCGCCCGTTCGGCGCGGTGATGCGGACGGCGTCGGCGCGCGAGGGCCTGCGTCCGGCCCGGCCCCCCGCTTCGATCCAGGCGCCTTGGGCCCGGAAGCCTTGGGCGTGATCACCGGCTTCTTCTTGGGCTTGGCCCAGCCGGCCTTGTATTCCTTCTTCGCGGGCGCTTCGCCGGGCGCGGCCTTGACGAGGCGGCGGCCATGCTTGTCGAAGCGCTTCTTGGCGGGCGCCCGCTCCCCGCCCCGGTCGAGCTCGACGGCGCCCCGGCGCGGCCCGGCCTCGACCTTGGCCGGCTTCTTCCAGAGCGGCCGGTCGCCGGTGGGGAGGTTCTGGGCCACGATGTGCTCAGAGAGCTGCTCGCGGATCACGCGGGGGCCCACCTCCTCGATCTCGCCCGGCATCAGGGTGGCGAGCGCGAAGGGCCCATAGGAGAGCCGGATCAGCCGGTTCACCTTCAGGCCCAGCGCCTCCAGCACGCGGCGGACCTCGCGGTTCTTGCCCTCGGCCAGCACCACGGTGATCCACAGGTTGGCGCCTTGCGGACCCTCCTTGGCCTTGTCCAGCTTGGCCTCGATGGCCCCATAGTGGACGCCCTCGACGGTGATGCCGCTCTTCAGCGTATCCAGCTTTTCCTGGGTGATCCGGCCCCGCGCCCGGGCGCGGTAGCGGCGCACGATGCCGGTCTGCGGCAGCTCCAGCGCGCGGGCCAGGCCGCCATCGTTGGTGAGCAGCAGCAGGCCTTCGGAATTGATGTCCAGCCGTCCTACCGAGATCAGCCGCGGCAAGCCCTGCGGCAGGTTCTCGAACACGGTCGGGCGGCCCTGCGGGTCGTTATGCGAGGTCACCAGGTCGATGGGCTTGTGGTAGCGGAAGAGCCGCGCGGGCTCCGCCTCGTTCACCACCTTGCCGTCGACGGTCAGGATGTCGCCGGCCTCCACCTTGACCGCCGGGGTGGTCAGGACCTGGCCGTTCAGCGCCACGCGGCCGGCCTCGATCAGCCGCTCCACCTCGCGGCGCGAGGCCACGCCGGCGCGGGCCAGCGCCTTGGCGACCCGGTCGCCGCCGGCTTCCGGCGCAGGGGTTTCGGGCGTGCGGGCTTGACCGGGCGGCCGGGCGCGGGCTCGTTGGGGATCGTGGACCATGACCTTTTCACCATGCGCATCGCGCTCGAAGCCGCGCAAGCCGCCGCCGAGCGCGGCGAGGCCCCCGTGGGCGCCGTCATCGTCGACCCGGCGTCCGGCGAGGTGATCGCGGTCGGCGCCAACCAGCCCATCGGGTCGCACGATCCCACGGCGCATGCCGAGATCGTCGCCCTGCGCGAGGCCGCCCGGAAGCTCGGCAACTACCGCCTGACCGGCCTCACCCTGGTGGTCACGCTCGAGCCCTGCGCCATGTGCGCCGGCGCCATCAGCCACGCCCGGATCGGCCGCCTGGTGTTCGGCGCCGAGGACCCCAAGGGTGGTGCGGTGGTCAACGGCCCGCGGTTCTTCGAACAGCCCACCTGCCACTCGCGACCGCTCGTCGAAAGCGGCGTACTGGCCGAGGAAAGCTCCGCCATGCTGAAGGCGTTCTTCAAGGTGAGGCGCAAGGGGGCGGGGCAATGATCCTGGGACGGCTGGCCGCCAGCGCCTCCCGCAACGCGTCTGCTACCGCCGCTGCTGCGCCGGGATCAAGGGCTTGGGTTCGAGCTCCATTTCGACCTTCGCCGTCAAAAAACTTTCGCCGCGGCCTTGCACCGCCGCAATACGCACATACCTGAGCCTTGCCCATTCCTGGGCGTTTCCTCCCAAACGACTTCAAAGGCCCGGTCCCCGTGACCGGGCCCTTTTTTTGGTCTCAGCCGCCGCCATTGAGGAAGAGGTTGGCCGCCTGCAGGAGATAGAAGGCGCCGATCACGGTCAGGATCGTGCGCAGGTATCGCTTGAAATCCACGTCGCTCAGCCGGTTGAGCGCGATGCCCCCCACGGCGGTCCCCACCATCGAAAGCGGGATCGCCAGCGCGAACACCCACCAGGGCGGCAGGCCCGCCCCATGCAGCGCCAGCAACGGCGCGCCATAGACGATGATCTTCATCAGGTGGCTGAAGACCTGGGTCGCGGCCTTGGTGGCGACGATCTCGTGCCGCGTCAGGGCCGTGCGCACGAAGAAGACGTCGAGGATCGGCCCGGCCACGCCGGCGGTCAGGTTCACGCCGGTGACGCCCAGCCCGCAGATGAAGGCCTGGACCGGACGCGACGCATCGACCTTCACCCAGCTCTGCGGCAGCCAGACCAGGCCGGTGACCAGGCCCATCAGCAGGAAGAGCCCGGCCCTGGTCGGCTGCAGGGCCACGACGGTCATCAGGCCCGCGGCCGCGAAGGCGCCCAGCGCATAGATCCCGACGATCCGCCAGGCCACGTGCCTGCGATGCAGGATGGCCCGCCAGCCGTTAGCGACGAGCTGCAGGATTCCGTGGGCGACGAAGGTCGCCGAGACCGGCAGGACGAAGGCCAGGGCGCCCTTGAGCATCAGGCCGCCGGCCATGCCGAACACGCCGGATATGGCCGCGGTGACGAACGCCATCACCACGATGAAGAGCGCTGGACCGATGCTCATGGGGGTAGTCCTCCGGGTTGCGACCCGCCCCGAGAGGTGGGCACAGGCCACCCCCGATTGCGGATCTGCTGCGCGTCGCGCGCGAAAGGGCTGCGGGGACGACCCGCGCCGCGCCTGGCTTCGAGCCGGCGTCTTGATGGGAAAGGCGGGCGATCACGCCAGCGCCCTGTAGAAAACCGTGGTGGCGCTCATCGCGCAGTCGGGCGTCCGGGCGGAGTCGGGGATATCGGCGAGGGCGCTCGCCGCCTCTCGCGCTTCTGGCATCGCCAGGCGCCGTATGCGGTAGGTCGAGGTCATGCGAACGGCGTTCGCTTACACCCGAGCTTGTGGACGCGCCACCCCTGGGACGCGGCTTTTGCGCGGCCGCGCGCAGGCACTCGGGACGCAAGGCCCTGACGCAACGCCAGGGCCTCACAGTCGCGTTCGCTAGTTCCGGAAGATCGCGCTCTCGCCGGCGTCCTTCGGCATCTCGCGGTATTGGCGCAGCTCGTTGCGGCCGACCACCATGTGGTGGACCTCGTCCGGGCCGTCGGCGAGCCGCAGGGTGCGGGTCTGGGTGTACATATGGGCCAGCGGGGTCTTCTGGGAGACGCCCAGCGCGCCGTGCATCTGGATCGCCTGGTCGATGATCTGGCAGACCCGCTCGGGCACCATGGCCTTGACCATGTGGATCCAGATGCGGGCCTCCTGGTTGCCCAGGACGTCCATGGCCTTGGCGGCCTTCAGCACCATCAGGCGCATCGCCTCGATGTCGATGCGGGCGCGGCTGATGATCTCCAGGTTGCCGCCCAGGTTCACCAGCTGCTTGCCGAACGCCTCGCGGGAGAGGCCGCGGGTGACCAGCAGGTCGAGCGCCTTCTCGGCCGAGCCGATGGCGCGCATGCAGTGGTGGATGCGGCCGGGACCCAGGCGCAGCTGGCTGATCTCGAAACCACGGCCCTCGCCCAGCAGCATGTTCGACGCCGGCACGCGGACGTTGTCGAAGATGATGTGCATGTGGCCGTGCGGCGCGTCAGGGTCGCCGAAGACGTTCATGGGGCCGACGATCTTCACGCCGGGCGCATCGGTGGGGACCAGGATCTGCGACTGGCGCAGGTTCGGCGGGCCGTCCGGCGTGGTCTGGACCATGGTGATCATGATCTTGCAGCGGGGGTCGCCGGCGCCGGAGATGTAGTGCTTCTCGCCGTTGATCACGTACTCGTCGCCGACGAGCGTGGCGCGGGTATTGACGTTCTTGGCGTCGGAGGAGGCGGCGTTCACCTCGGTCATGGCGAAGGCCGAGCGGATCTTGCCTTCCAGCAGGGGCTCCAGCCACTGCTTCTTCTGGGCAGGCGTGCCGACGCGCTCCAGGACTTCCATGTTGCCGGTGTCGGGCGCCGCGCAGTTCATCGTCTCCGACGCCATGCGGTTCTTGCCCAGCTCGACGGCGATGTAGGCGTAGTCCAGGTTCGACAGGCCCTCGCCGGTCTCGGCGTTGGGCAGGAAGAAGTTCCACAGGCCGTTGGCCTTGGCCTTGTCCTTGGCGGCTTCCAGCACTTCCAGCTGGCCGGGAGCGTAGGACCAGATGTCGGGGTTGCCTTCGCCCAGGCGATGGAACTCCTCGCTCATCGGATTGACGACCTCGCGGATGAACGTCTTGACCTTCTCGAGCAGCGGCAAGGCCTTCTCGGACATCCGCAGGTCGTTGAGCTCATCCTGCGGGTTCAGGCTGAAGCTGGATTGGGCCTGCTTGTTCAGGGTCTCGCTCATCTGGTCTCTCCCAAAACGGTTGTCGTTTGACCGTCCGCGCGCGCGGCGGCGTTGGCCGCAAGCTTTGACCCATATTCCATCCGGAATCAAACAAGCGTTTTAATGTTCTTCCCCTCCCCTCAGGAGAGGGAAGGGTCGGCGAGGATCCGGGCCCGCAGCACCGCCTCGTCCGGCGGGTGGGCGTAGAGCTGGCGGACGGTCACCCCCTGGCGATCGAGCAGCCAGGCCACCTCCAGGTGATAGCGGCGGTAGAGGCCGCTGGCCCCGGGGTCCATGGCCAGCGCGCCGGCCCGCAGGTCGGCGGCGTTGCGGGCCATGTCGAACTGGCCCGCCTTGGCGACATAGTCGGCGTAGCCCTCGTTCAGCCAGGTCGGGTAGCGTAGCGCGCTGCCGCGCCCGAAGGCCCGGCTCTCCATCACATGGGTCAGTTCGTGGGCCAGGTAGTAGCTGAGCGGCCTGTCGGCCATCTTCGCTGCGCTCCAGCCGCTGGGCGGGATCAATCGGTTTCGGGGGATATCGGCGCTGCGGATGTAGACGTTGCGGGTGAAGCCGGTGTCGGCCACGCCGCCCATGCCGCCCGAGAACCGCTGCGAATAGAGCGCCAGCCGCCACGGGTCGTTGCAGATGAAGATCCGGAAGCGCTGGCGGGGGCTGTAGATCGCCGAGCCGGATATCCGCCGCGTGACGTCGTCGAGCACGCCCTTGATCTGCGGCGCGATGGGGCGGTCCGACCAGACCTGGTAGCGGCCGTAGGTCAGGTGATGGGCGAACAGCGGCTGCGGCGTGCAGAGCACCGCGAGGCCCGCCGCCACCACGAGGACGGCCACCGCGACGAACCGGATGAGGAACCTGCGCATGCCGGCATTTCAGCCGGCCACGGCGGCGAGCGCCAGTCCGGGCCCGCCCTTCCTACTTCTCAGGGACCTGATCGATGTGCGGGCAGACCGCGGCCATCAGCGCCTGGTTCTCGGCGCCCGCGGCCCTCTTCGGCGTGTCGGAGCGCCAGTTGGCCTTCTCGTCCATCGGCTTGGAGGGCGTGTAGGAGCCGACGACGATCAGGTTCTTCTTGGCGCAGTCGAGGGCCACGATGCTGCCGACGCCGTCGGGCTTGCCGGGGCCGGAGGGGCCGAGGCTGGCGGCCGGTTTGGAGATTGCCTGCATGATCACCAGGCGGCCCGTGGCCTTGTCCTTGTAGCTGTAATCGCCGTCGTAGGACCAGGCGGTCCCGCCATCGGCGTCGACGTACTTGGTCCAATGTTCCGCGACGGCGGTCCCGGCGACGGCGGTGGCCGCAATGAGGGCGGCAAGCGCGATGGCGCGTCGCATGTTCGGTCTATCTCCCCGGATAATCTGACGAGCGCTTCAACCCGACCCTAGCGTTGCGATTAAGGCGCCTCCAGCGGAATCGGCCGCTCCGCCTTGACTCCGCCACACCAGTTTCTTACTTGCGGCTCGCCGTTGGCACTCAACGGCCGAGACTGCTAACATGCGGTCTTGGGCGCTGCTGACGCCGTCAACAACCTAACCGTCTCGAACGGAGAAAGAGCATCATGGCGTTTCGTCCTCTGGGAGACCGCGTCCTCGTGAAGCGTGTCGAGGAAGAAGAGAAGACCAAGGGCGGGATCATCATTCCCGACACCGCAAAGGAAAAGCCGCAGGAAGGCGAAGTCGTCTCCGTCGGCCCCGGCGCCCGTGACGAAAGCGGCAAGATCCAGCCGCTCGACGTCAAGAAGGGCGACAAGATCCTGTTCGGCAAGTGGTCCGGCACCGAGGTCAAGCTCGACGGCAAGGACCTGCTGATCATGAAGGAAAGCGACATCCTGGGCGTGCTCGAAGCCTAACGGCTCCACGCCCCCTGCCCCGAAAACCATTCAGAAAAGAGAGTTCCAACCATGGCTGCGAAAGACGTGTTCTTCGCTTCCGACGCGCGCGATCGGATGCTGCGCGGCGTCAACATCCTGGCCAATGCGGTCAAGGTGACGCTCGGTCCCAAGGGCCGCAACGTGATCATCGAGAAGTCCTTCGGCGCCCCGCGCTCCACCAAGGACGGCGTCTCGGTGGCGAAGGAAATCGAACTGGCTGACCGCTTCGAGAACCTCGGCGCCCAACTGATCCGTGAAGTCGCCTCCAAGACCAACGACAAGGCCGGCGACGGCACCACCACCGCCACGGTGCTGGCGCAAGCCATCGTCACCGAGGGCCTCAAGTCGGTCGCGGCCGGCATGAACCCGATGGACCTGAAGCGCGGCGTCGACAAGGCGGTCGCCAAGGTCGTCGAGGAGATCAAGTCCTCGGCCAAGAAGGTCACCACCAACGCCGAGATCGCCCAGGTCGGCACCATCTCCGCCAACGGCGACCTCGAAGTCGGCAACATGATCGCCAAGGCGATGGAGCGCGTCGGCAACGAAGGCGTCATCACGGTTGAAGAAGCCAAGACCGCCGAGACCGAGCTGGACGTCGTCGAAGGCATGCAGTTCGACCGCGGCTACCTCTCGCCCTACTTCATCACCAACGCCGAGAAGATGGAGGCCGACCTCGAAGAGCCGATGATCCTGCTCTTCGAAAAGAAGCTCTCCTCGCTGCAGCCCCTGCTGCCGGTGCTGGAAGCCGTGGTCCAGTCGGGCCGTCCCCTGCTGATCATCGCCGAAGACGTCGAAGGCGAAGCGCTGGCGACCCTGGTGGTCAACAAGCTCCGCGGCGGCCTGCGGGTCGCGGCCGTCAAGGCGCCGGGCTTCGGCGATCGCCGCAAGGCCATGCTGGAAGACATCGCCATCCTGACCGGCGGCCAGCTGATCTCGGAAGACCTCGGCATCAAGCTCGAGAACGTCACCCTCGACATGCTGGGCAAGGCCAAGAAGGTCACCATCACCAAGGACGACACCACGATCGTCGACGGTTCGGGCGAGAAGAGCGGCATCGAAGGCCGCATCTCCCAGATCAAGAAGCAGATCGAGGACACCACGTCTGACTACGACAAGGAAAAGCTGCAGGAACGCCTGGCCAAGCTGGCCGGCGGCGTTGCCGTGGTCCGCGTCGGCGGTTCGACCGAAGTCGAAGTGAAGGAAAAGAAGGACCGCGTCGACGACGCCCTCAACGCGACCCGCGCGGCCGTGGAAGAAGGCATCGTCCCCGGCGGCGGCGTCGCGCTGCTGAAGGCGTCCAAGGTTCTGGACGGCTTCAAGGGCGATAACGAAGACCAGGAAGCCGGCGTCGCCATCGTGCGCCGCGCGCTGCAGGCCCCGATCCGTCAGATCGCCGAAAACGCCGGCGTCGAAGGCTCGATCGTGGTCGGCAAGGTGATGGAGAACGCCTCCGCCACCTTCGGCTTCAACGCCCAGACCGAAGAGTACGTCGACATGGTCAAGGCCGGCGTCATCGACCCGGCCAAGGTCGTGCGCACGGCCCTGCAGGACGCGGCCTCGGTCGCCGGCCTGATGATCACCACCGAAGCGGCCATCGTCGAGGCGCCCAAGAAGGGCGGCGGCGGCGGCGGCATGCCCGGCGGCGGCGGCATGGGCGGCATGGGCGACATGGACTTCTAGTCCACGTTCAGCAGCACTTGAGAATGGGGGCGGGATCGAAGGGTCCCGCCCTTTTTCTTTGGGCGGTCGCCGCGCCCGATGTCAGCTTTCGGACCCCTTGCAGACATTGCAACGTTCGGGCGAACTAAGACCAAGCTGGCCGAAGCGAGACGTGCCTTACGGGATTCGAGATGCCGCAGCGTTGGAGCCTCATTAATGCCATCAAGGACCTGAGGCACGTGCCGACGTTCATCCGCATGGCTGCCGAGCTGGTAGAGGCACAGGAGGACGTCGCTCGACAGGACTATCTCGCTGCGGAGCGGCGACTGGTTCGTATCTACAGCCTCGCTCCACCAGGGGCTGTTGAACGCGTGCCCACGAACTTGCTCATGGCCCTGGTCTCGCTGCGGTTGGGTAACCCATCAGCCGCCGTCCATCTGGCGCCGAGCGGCGTGAGCCATGTTGGTTCACTGCGGGCCTTCGCCAACCCGGCCGAACGCGCCTATCTGCAGTACGCCGGTAAACTCATTTTCGAAGAGGCAACGCGGCAACTGGGAGAACCCAAGACCCTCGATATCGGCCTGGAGTTTGATGACCTTGACGTTGAACGAGTGAGGCGCTCCCTCCGCGAGGCCTATCCGGTTCACCGAGCTCACGCCGAAGGCGATCCGACGTCACACTGAGATTCATGCTCTCGTCCGCTTTCCGCCGTTGCCGGACGTTCGATCGTCCATCCGTCTCTCAGACGGAGCTCGGTCGGCCTCGCCGAGACCCAACCATTCTGCCTGCCCCTGCAGGTCTCGCATCTATCGTGAGAACTAGGCACCGGAAGCATCCGATAATGCTTCGCCACTCGCTCCCCTCCGATCCATCCCCCAACCCCTGTCATCCCGGAAAGCGCGCAGCGCTTGTCCGGGACCCATAAACACGGAACCGCTCAGGCAAATCTCCGGAGGCGGAGTTCATGGGTGGCCCGGACAAGCCGGGCCATGACGATCGAGAGGAGAGATCGGCGCCTATGGTCGCGGTCTTTCGCCTGCGGCGAAAACCGAGATGACAGCCGAGGTATCGTATGCGCGCCCCTAGCGGGCCCGGCTGCGGTCGTCGCGCAGGATCAGGCCGCCGATCCAGCTGGTGACGCCGGTGACGATGGCCGCCAGCACGCCGGGGATCAGGCCGTCGACGTGGAAGCCCCGCAGCAGCAGGGCCACCAGCCCGATCATGGCCGCGTTCACGATCAGCAGGAAAAGCCCCAGCGTCACGATGGTGATCGGGAGGGTCAGGACGAACACCACCGGCCGGACGAAGGCGTTGACGATGCCCAGCAGCACCGCGGCCAGGACCAGGGAGGTGATGTCGTCATAGCGCAGGCCCTCGATCAGCTGGCACGCCAGCCACAGGCCGAGCGCGCCGAAGATCACGCGGACGATGAATTTGGCGAGCATGGGCGCCTCCTGATCGAGCTCGGCACTAGAGCCCGTTGCGGGTTCCGTGTGAAGGGTTTCGGCGGCGACATGCGCACGGCGCATTTCCGCCGCAGGGGTGCGGCCAAGCTCGCGGCCGGTGACAAAGGATTTCCACGGATGGTTCGACGGCTTCTCCTGGCGGCGGTGCTCCTGGTCCTGGCGGGGCCGGCGGGCGCGCAGCCGGCGGACGACGGGATCATCGAGATGCCGGGCCGCGATCCGCCCCCGAAGGCAGGGCCGCGCATCCGCCTGTTCATCAGCCCGATGGGCGAGCCGTTCCGCGGGCCCGACGGCTTCGGGACCTGGCTCGCCGGCGCCGACGCCGACCACGACGGGGCGGTGACGCTGGCCGAGTTCCGCACCGACGCGGAGCGGTTCTTCCACCTGCTGGACGCCGACGGCAACGGCGTCATCGACGGCTTCGAGATGCAGGCCTACGAGCGCGGACGCGTGCCCGAGATCGGCGGCATCGCCGTCGATGAGGACCGACCCGGCGACGGCCTGTTCCGTGGGCGTGGCGGTGGCGGCGGGCGGCGCGGCGGCATGGGAAGCGGTCGTGGCGGGGGTCGCGGCGGCGGCGAACGTTCGGCCGACGACAAGCCGCAAGTCGCTGCGCCGGGTGTGTTCCGCGGCGCGGGCCGCGAGGGCGCCGCGCGCTTTTCGCTGCTCAACATCCCCCAGCCGGTGGCCAACTGCGACGAGGACGGCAATGGCCGGATCACGCTGGCCGAATGGAACCACGCGGCCGACCGCCGCTTCGACGTGCTCGACAAGGCCAAGGCCGGCCGCCTCACCCGCGACGGCCTGCGCCCGCCGCCCGGCGCCGACAAGAAGCGCTAGCCGGCGACGACGGCCGCGACCACCGGCACCGCTTCCGACAGCCGCCCGCCGATGCGGATCGGCTCGACGCGCAGCGCCAGGCCCGTGGCGTTGTCGGTTTCCACGAAGACGCCGCAGACGGTGGCCGGGCCCTCGGCGGGCCGGTAGCGGCCGCCGGAGATGCGCGTGGTGAAGCGCCGGAGCGGCTCCTCCTTCTGGTTGCCGATCACGCTGTCGTAGTCGGCGCAGGCGCCGGCGTCGGTCTGGTAGGCCGTGCCGCCCACCAGGATCTGGCAGTCGGCGGTCGGCACGTGGGTGTGGGTGCCCACCACCAGGCTGGCCCGCCCATCGCAGAAATGGCCCATGGCCATCTTCTCGGACGTGGCCTCGGCGTGGATGTCGACCACCACCGCGTCGGCCATGGCCCCCAGCGGGCAGGCCTCCAGCGCCTTGTCCACGGCGGCGAACGGGTCGTCGAGGCTGTCCATGTGCACCCGGCCCAGCAGGTTGATCACCAGGATCTGCTTGCCGGACGAGGTTTCGAAGAGTTGCGCGCCACGGCCGGGGGCGGCGGAGAAGGCGGAATAGTTTAGCGGCCGGATCAGCCGGGGCTCGCGGACGATATAGGTCAGCGCCTCCTTCTGGTCCCAGGAATGGTTGCCGAGCGTGAGCGCATCGGCGCCGGCGTCGAACAGCTCGCGGGCCGTGGCCTCGGTGATGCCGAAGCCCGCCGCGGCGTTCTCGGCGTTGACGATCACGAACTCGAGACCGAGGCGGCGGCGCAGGCCCGGCAGATGCTCGGCCAGGCCCTCGCGGCCGGAGCGGCCGACCACGTCTCCGAAAAAGGCAAATCTCATGAACTGTCCTTAGCGGACTTCAATATATTCCGTCTCGGTCAGGATGGCGTCGAGCCGCTGGTCGTGGCGGTCCTGGGGGATCTCCTCCAGCTCCTGGCCGGCGAAGGCCAGGCCCAGCATGAACACCGGCCGGTCGCGGCGCAGTCTGGCCAGCGTGCGGTCGTAGTGGCCGGCGCCCTGGCCCAGCCGTCCCCCCTTGCGGTCGAAGGCCAGCAACGGCGCGATGATCAGGTTGGGCGTCAGCTCCGGGGCCGAGGGCGGCGGCGCGGGAATGCCGAAGGCGTCGGGGACCAGGCGATCCTTCGCGTCCCAGTAGCGGAAGGCGAGCGGGGAACTCTTGTCGAGCGCCACGGGCAGGGTGGGGGTGGCGAAGCCGGGGTCGAAATCCAGGATCGCCGCCAGCACCGGCTGCGGGTCCATTTCCGAGCCCTGCGGGCGATAGGCGGCGACGATGCGGAAGCGGCTGAAGCGGGAAAGCGGCAACTTGCGCGCCGCCCGCCCGGCGGCGTCGGGCTGTTCCTCCGCCAGCAGCCGGCGCAGGGCGCGCATCCGCGTCCGCAGCGCCGCCTTGTCGAGTGAGTCGCTCACCCTTTGAACATATAGGGC
>Ga0307517_10002262_pt1 | contig 31045 bp, 41 predicted proteins | sample 23_EM_MG_FD_194515 | JGI IMG/M metagenome (GOLD analysis project Ga0307517, IMG submission 194515) | Populus trichocarpa ectomycorrhiza microbial communities from riparian zone in the Pacific Northwest, United States - 23_EM | ecosystem: Host-associated > Plants > Roots > Unclassified | place... | reverse complement strand
GAGTAAGTTTTTAAAAAAACTCTCAACCTACCTGCTAGCCAAAGTGTGAGTCAATTGCTTAAAAACTCTCAACAAACTCACAATGTACCTGCTGGGTATGACCCCCTCTGCCCCCAGTGAGAGCTTGTTCTAAAGCTTATCCCATCTGGGACGAATCTTGCAGACATTTTCACCAAGGTCATCACGAGGGATCAATTCATACAGGCAAGGGGAATGCTGGGGATGGTGAAGGAGTTGCAAGCTAGGGGGAGTGTTGAATGGTAGCTTGCGAGATGCATGTGATAGATTAGATAGTTTGTTTTTCACCCGCGTCACTTTTCCTTTCTCCCAGTCATTTCACATATGCGGCTGGGGTGAGTTCTCTATTATTCGTGATACCTAAAGCTACCTTACTCATGTGTCTATCCTTGTAGTCTAATTCTCAACAGGTAGATACTAATTTCAGTCGTTTCACATACACGGCTGGGTCTAATTCTCAACATGGCTTCTCCAGATCCTAATGATATGGTGTCAGATCATTCCAAATATGCTTGTCATGTTCCTCTGGCTCCCATTGCTTCTAATGACATTCCTATGGTAGAGGAGGTTGTTCTGAGGATGAGTCCCAAAGAAATCCATGTGTGGTTTGACCACAAGGTTGAGAATGCCTCAGGTGCCTCAGATACTCCAGTGGAAAATCCTCCTTCATATGCCATGAGTGGCCAGCATTGCATTCACACTAATGGTCACATCCACTTATCCCACTCTAAACCTTATCACCAATCCAACTACTTCCTGGGTCAACATTTGGGTCTTTAATTAACAATAGACCTCCATTGCAACTGGCTCCATGCAAAGAGAGCTGGTGCCTCTCCACACCATTCAAGATCTGCTAGCTATAGTGGAGATGTTGACCGGAATGATGGAGAGTCAAACAGATCCTTTGACAACTGGGACACAGACCAGTCAGTTGACCTTGGTGTTGACTCTGGTGATGATTGGGATATCTAGGGTCCAGGTGTTGGATCAGGAGGTCCAGTCAGAGAAGATGGTTAGTAAACCTGTTGCAGAAGATGAGGAGCAAGAGGTTGATAAATAGGTTGAGGAGTAGGGGCACAGACCACAATTTGTACTCATAGCACCAATGTGATTTGTCTTGTCTTGTCTGACTTGAGTGACTCTGTGAATCATGAATTGTGAGTAGAAAGAAAGGTAAAGAAAGTGAAATGAAGTATGAATACACTTCAAGGAAGGAAATGAAACACAATAAGAAAATGTTCAAGGAAAATGTATTGGTACAAATGGTCCAATTACAAAATGAATACTTGTATCCTGACAACTTTGTCTTTGTCATGAATTTCATACTGCCCATACTTTTACTCCACTCCCCTTTACCCCATTTCACTCCTGAAAACACAATCTAACAATAAAGGGTGGATTTTGTCCAGAGAATCTCTTTATAAGTGACTAGTCATCCCCAGTCTTGATATCACAGGAATTTCTCTGGCTGATACTACCATTAGATAACTCAGAAACCCCTAGTGATATACCAACAAACCAATCCACTCTCCTCAACCCTATTGATCCTCTCTAGACCCACTTGAGTCATTGACACTACTCATCATTCTCAATTTTTAGTACAAGATCACTTACCTCAACCACCTCTTCATTTGTGGTTATCATTACCTTTGAACACTCAACCCTCCTTTTTTGACTAGACAACTTACCCAGGACCCATGGCCAAATACTTCATGATCATAGGATTTGGTCCAGAGGTCATCTCAGCACAGAGTTGCCCTGACACTGGGACCAGCACTCAAAATTAACCTGCCCCTGAACATTACTGAACAAAGCTGAACAGAGGATGTTATTTTCTTGATATATCTCCCCTAATCTATTTGTAGCCAGCCACAAAACAGAAAAGCATGGATAAATTAATTTAAACAGTGTTTTCGATTCTGGGGTACCAAATTATTTCTGGTAGATTCCCGAGGTATAGATTTGGAACAAGTATCCAATGCCACAGGTGCATTATATTGAACTATTTAACCAGTTGTCATAGAGTAGAGAGGTATCATGTGACCCGGTTTTGGTACACTCTGTATACACCCAAAACAGATCATCCTCCAAATCTGATGCCCCAGCGGCAACCATCACAGACATCTGGTAGACATCCCGATCCCCCCTTCCTATAGTTGCACTCGGCCAATCTAGTGAACCTTGGTATTGGTCAATATACCTAAAGAAGTCCTTGAGTTACTCCCCCATATCAGAACATCATGGCCTACCCCTGGTACTCAGCCTGTTCCTCCTCAGAAACAACTGGATCAAGCAATTGATATGCCAATGCCGCAGTGGAGTTCCGGGCAACCTCAGGCTCCCGAAACCCATCGACTTTGTTCAGCCTTGTCCCCCTTCCACCCATAACCTTGTTCCCAGTGAATCTCTTGATACCATCCACACCCCTAATTTGCTCTATTAGCCGCATGATGAATGAGAAATAGTATTCAAGACCTTGGTGAATGGCTTGAAAGATGAGTGAGAGGTAGAAAAGGGCTGGTGTTGACATCCTTGGCAGTTTTTCTGAAGAATGTCAAGGACAACAGGTAGAACCCTGATTCTGAATTCTTACCCTGGCAACTTGAGTGTACTGTTCATCGAATATACAAAGTGTTTGCCCAAAGATGTGAAGAGAAGCGGGCGGTAATACTCGACCCAAAATTCACTTTTAGAATCCGTGAATCCGATTATTCCGGCCTCGCACTCAGCATACCCGTATGCAGGTTGCAGATTTTTTTCACTAAACCAGATCTGATAACCACTCCTCCGAGGGGGTTGTGCCGTGGTGCGGTCGGTGTGGACATCAAGGAATAGATTTATCGCTGCCTGCTTGTCGGCATCTGTGGACACATCAGACTGAGAGGAACACCCGCTGAACGGCAATACGTACCCAACAGGGAGTTAGTATAGAACCTGCGGAGGTTCTCAATGATGTCCCTAGAGTGGCTGTTCCAATGAAGCATCCGGCGATAGGTCTCTACGCGGTTCACGAGTGCGCTCCCCGTGTATTGCAATGCAAGCGCTGGAAACAATGAGTATGCAATCAACCTCATGATTCCGGGCTTACTGTCTCCGTGATCGTGATACATCTCGGTCAACATATTGACCGCATCCGAGTCAAAAGGAAGGTTGGGGCTATTTACAATCCCCAGGGCATATAGCTGGTGCCCAAATGCACGCTTTCCGAGCACAAACTGAGCGGCGTTGGTTCTGTCCAAACAATCTACACAATTTGTTCGACATATCCCATTTTGAAGGAGCATTGTCGAACGCCACTCAGAATGTGGGTTCCTGTAATTGCATGAGTCAATAATTCTGCGCAAAAGTGGGCTTGACATTGACACGCACGGTTCCGACTTTTCAACATGTGAATAAGGCTCAGAACCAGAGTGGAAAAAGCCTGTTGTCTGTATCGACTCTTCTGCGATATCCTCCAGGTAACTGATGACATCTTGGGTTTTCCTGGTTTAGGTCAGTAGGTAGGACGGACCAGAGACAAAAAATGCCGACTCTTTGTATGCTCGCGACATATCCCAGGCTCGATATATCATCTTCTTACCATGCGGTAAGAACTGATTTAAGTATTCAACACACTGAGTGTATTCATCCAGGAGTTTTGACTCCCTCGGCTGGGGTTCGCGTTTCTTGATGAGATTCAGTATCGTGATTGGAGCACCGTAACGTTGGAAGAGATTGTCGAAATGTAAGGAAGCCGCAGTATAGAACGGATCCACGACGCTAACTGATAGGCATTAAAAGCTACCCCCGTCATGAGTATATCCGCACACGCACTTTCGATGGGGGGTCTTGGACTCATGCTTGTGGTGTCTTGTGTCCAGTACACGGGGATGCTTCCGCGGTACTGATGAACTTAAGTTGGCAGGCTGTTGCTTTTACATAACATCGTAATTGACCTGGACGTAGCTCGTGTATTTCGGACTTGGACGACGTCCGCTGCCGACCTGATACTTCGCGGGAAAGTGAAACGGTGTCGTTAACGCTTCCGATACAATCTGCTCTGTTTCGACCTCATTTGCTACGTTCCCCTAGGAACCAATGTCATGAACTGGAGACATCCCGATTATCGCACACATACCTCATCGTTCACACCTCGTTTTAAGTAACGAGCGCCAGCATAGTGACGAGAGCGCCTTGCTATCAGAGTTATGAACACGACGCGACCAAGGACAGTAAGCTCTTGAGAGTATTATAAGCTTCGCTCAGGAGTGATCGGACTGTCGCTTACTTGCTTGGTCCACATGACCGTGTATCATGGGCAACAACCAATGCACCTTTGCAGCATCACCCAGTGTTGAAAATGGGGCCATGAGCATCCGATAGTTCCAGGTGAACCTGTCGTTGAAACGCAGATGGTCGTGATCCACGCGTGATTTTGTCAGATTATGCTGCAGCGTGGATGTTATGTCATAGGTGTAACTTCGCTATGATCAATCCGCTTGGAATTACGATATGCGCGGAACGACGTACCTGAAGTAGAAATTCTTGGACATGTCCACCTGCTTGAACATATTCATGAGCCTGTTTTCTTCGGAAACCCTTTCTACGCGGTGGTTGTGGCAGATGGGAAGGATCTCGGTGCTTTCGCAGTGATATACGTAGTGCCCACCCAAAAGGGCGACAACCGACCTCTTCGTAACAAGGATCATGTACCACCCTGCTGTGAACCTGACAAAGCCTTGGACCATCATCAACAAGAGCGAGCGTTCTAAATTGCGGGGGCTTACCTGCGATACCAAAAAACACACGAGCCTTTCCCAACCCACCAGAGGACCTGTTTCCGTCCTCAAGCATCTTCAGCATCGCGCTCATCTGCTTCCCAGTGTACACTGCCTCGTCCTCGAACACTGACAGTTCGTCCTGGGAGGTTCTGTCAATCTTGATTATGCGATGGCGAGAGTCGGTAGTATTCGACGCGATGACAAAGTACCGGAGTCGGTTTTCGTAGAGGATAAACTTGTTGAAAGCGAGGTGTTGGTCGTTCGGATGAGACAGCCGTTGAAACGGAAGGGAATGTGGCCTTGCGTGTATATCCCTCGGATAAGTGGCTGGGGTCGAGCATCCTGCCTCGCTCAGGGTGATGGTTGGCGAACCTGGTTGAAGGGCCATTGGGCAATCCGATCACGAGTTGAGCCAACCGACATCATGATGGCCGACGATGACAAACCTGACCTCAAAATCCTCCCTTTTGACGAGGTATCCCGGCTCGCTGCTCAGGTTAAATTAACCAATCTCATACCTTCTCTTTCACAGGCGAGGCTTTCCGAGGACGACAAGGAAATAATACTCTTTCAATGGCTCACCTCTACCCAACGATCTTTGGAGGACACAACGCCTGTAAGCCCTGTCTTTTCTTTAACCAGCATATGAGCCATCACCCACCTCCATTAGGATATCCTCAAGGCGTCTCATTCAGAACTTCTGGAGCCACTCATCAAGACCATCGAAGCCCCAGACCCTTATCCTCCCCCCAGCCGACCGTTCCGGAGGCTCGTAGCCCAATGTCTCCTTCTGCTGTTCAGCCGCGGAGAATCCAAGGGTCTCTTTGACTCTGTGCAGCGGCTGTTGAAGCTCGTTTCGGATGCAAAACCGCCGATAAACGACGTACCTAAGACGTAGGTCTTCTGCGGTACCCCCCCCCCATTGACCCATCTTACATTTCGCAGTGCTGCACTGTATGTGATCGGGGAGTTGATGGCTTCTTTTGGTTCTCAAGTATGTCGTATTGTTGCACCATTTGCCCTGCTGACCGGTAGCTCTGGTAGGTTATGTCGCTAATGAGCGACATCACGGTCGCTACGATAAAGATTTCCAAGTCGACATCCGTAATCATCGATGATAGCTCACCGTCTCGTCGGAGCTGATGATCTACTTTTCTAGCTTTCAACTTTGATCCGCTACAATGCCCTCTTGTGCCTCTCAAAGTCTCTGAAAAGTGCAAAACGCGCTGTGACTGATGCGTCACTCCGAGATATCACGAAGTTGGTTAAAGTCACTATCCTCGACAAATCGCTCCCTGTTGAACGGGCGGCCACAGAGGTAAGTTTATTATCATGTACCTGTTTGCATTATTCACCTTCTATAGGTCGTCGCTGCTCTTTACCCGACTGACTCACCACTCAAGACTGTGATTGAAGTCGAAGCATTCATCAGCCTCTGTGTTAAGTCATTGGATGCGTCGGACAGATCAACCCGACGGCACCTTGCCAGTCTAGCCGGCCGTGTCCTCGCTTCGACACAAGAAGAACGAGAGGTTACACAGAGCGAGCCCCCGAAAAAGGGCAAGGGTCAATCAGAAGACCAGGACCAGGTTACCTCCTCGTCTATCAATCCCAGCGAGAACAGGAGCAGCTTACTTACTCCTACGGAAATGTTCCACCAACTCTCGGTCCACCTTAGCAAAGGCCTTGTCGGCAGAAAGGTGTTGGTCGGCCTGTGCGAGATGTACGCTTCTCTCCTGCTTTCCCTTGGTTCAGAATATGTCGAAAAGAATTATGCTATCATCGTCGCTCACTTCATGAACGAATTGATCGCAAACCCTCGCAACACATCTACCCGGCAGGACCGACTTCTGGTCAGGACTCTCGTTGGAACGTTACTTCGAGACTTGATCGGGGTGCGCCTACTCAGCGAACAAGGACAGATAGCGGCTATTCAAGAACTCTCGGGCTCATATCTGAAACGTTGGCCAGCCTTGATGCCCGGTCAATCGGAACCCTCCGCTCTGACTCTGACCGTGGCGCTAATAGAGGTTGCAGGATTACTGCGACAACTGGGAAATTCACCTCCCCCGGTTCAGGTGAGCTTCTCCCTTCCATATCGAGGTGGCGATATGAAACATCGTTTAGGATGCCCTATCTGATCCCCTCGTCACCCTGCTCTCCCACCCCAACCACACTGCTCGTATCAGTGCTACTTGGGCGCTTCAATGCTTTTGTTACGCCACACCATTGCGACTCCCCAAGATTATCCTCATCGTGGTCGAGAAACTACAACGAGACCTTACATTACTCGCCTCCCCAACCGCACCTTCAGATGTACACCTCCGAGCTCTGGGCTGCGCCTATGGGTTAGGAGGGTTGCTGTCCATAATCCCCGATCGACCACTTTACGTGTCCTACGACATTAGCGCGAAGGTCTTGGATATGGCTATTCAAGTCCTCAAACGTGCAGGAGAGCATGATCTTCAGGTCGCCGCTGTCGAGGTGGAGGTTTCCTGGACCCTCATTGCTTCTCTGATGACCTTGGGACCAAACTTCGTGCAGACGTATCTACCACAATTACTTGTGTTGTGGAGGAATGCCTTGCCAAAACCCACTAGCAAGGATACCACAAGCGCTTCTGGGAGGAATCCCCTTGAATGGTCCTTTTTACTCCACGTCAGGGAGAGTGCGTTAGGTGCCATACTATGCTTCTTGCGACACAACAATCCCGTACTCGTCTCTCTCGATGTCGCACGGCGGCTTTCCTCCCTGTTGAACAACGCACTACAATTTGCCACGGCCTTCCTCGCGCAGGCTAATGACGAACAACTCGACCAACCGGTCGCTTCCAAGGACAGAATCGGGCTTACCCTCCGTACACGAGAATCGCTCCTTCGTCGACGCGTTTACCAGTGCTTTTCTTCCATTGGTTTTGCCGGCATCACAGAAGCCACGCAGTCCAGTCTTTTGCATTCAACAATTTCCCTATTCGCCTCCGCCGATGGCTATGCGGGTTCACCAGTGCAAGCAGCCATCGCATCAAGCTCCGGGTCGTTTAATTCGATTTGGCAAAGTACTGATGGTTACGCTTACGGCCTCGCATACTCCGATACGCAAATTGAGGGTGGGGAGTTCGCTGACAAGAATAACTCCAACAAGGATGTCATCGAAACGTACTTCGATGAACTAGTGCGTATCACTGCAACCCATACTTTCCCCCCAATTGAGTAGGCACGTCCTAGCTGGCAAGACCAATCCTCGGATCTTGTGAACACGATCCCCTTACCCTTTGGGAATCGCGCCCTTCCAGCGCTCACAAAGCTTGGCCAATACCACCTCCCCCAATCACATCTGTGGTTGACTACGCAATCCAGTTGTTCTCGTTGCTCTTACCGATCCAAGATCAGGAGTCCGCTGCCCGTGCAGTTAAAGAGCTTGTGGATTCCACCCGAAGCCCAAGGCTGGATCGAAACGCTGGGAGGCGCGCTGCTGTTCTAATCAACGCGAACATTGCGCTCTGTCTTGCCCTTCGTGCTGCTGCCAGTAATGTGCGACAAGGGAGGGAGGCATTGGGTAACGCAAAAGTTACAAATACCTTATCTGGGTTCCTAAAGGTGATTCGTTTGAACACTGCTGAACTTATCCCCTGTTGACCTCCGACGCAGGAGTCACTCACGAATGGTGATCCTCTCCTTCGTTTAACAGCCAGTGAATCGAGTGGCCGCCTATCGAGCTTAGCGGGTACGACGTTCATGACAAGCCAAATTAAAATGCTCGTGGATGAAATAGTCTCGAATCGGGATCCAAACAGCAGATCTGGTTGCGCTACTGCGTTCGGCGCCATTCATACCCACGTCGGCAGCCTGGCAGCTGGCCCGCTACTCAAAACTTCTGTGAACATGTTGATGTCTCTCAGCAACGACCCTCACCCTCTCGTACACTTCTGGGCCATCAAATCCCTGGCGAAGGTCATCGATTCCGCGAGCTTGGCGTATGCACCATTCGTATCAAGCACCCTCGGTATGCTCTTCAATGTCTACACCCTCGACTCTCACGAGGCAGAGGGGGGAACTCTGCCTTACGCAAATATCAGTGGAGACCTTCCGACCTACCAAGCTGTTTGTCAAGTAATCGACGGGGTCATCACGGTGCTAGGCCCAGATATCCAGGAATCCAGTCGTACCAGAAGCCTGGTGATTGACCTCGTTCGATCCTTCCTTACCGAGGAAGATGAAGGGATTTGCGTGGAAGCAATTAAGTGCATCCAACACTTCTTGATGTTTTCGACAGAACACGCTCGTATACCGTCGCTTATCTCCCAATTCAGGGTTCACATGTTGTCCCCTCGCACGCCCCTGAAGGTCGCCTCGATCAACGCTTTATATCAGCTCGTGCAAAAGGATGCTATATCGATGTCCAAGCTCGGTGGCGACCAGCTTGTTGAAGAGCTGTTCGGAATGCTCGATAATGATCCTTCTATCCAGGGAGTACGCAACGTGATCCTAGCATGGCTCCAACAGACTGCCATCCACAATCCTTCCGCATGGATCGATTTGTGTCAGCGTATCATGTCGAGGACCACTGCGACACAGCGCATTGTTGAATCCGTTACTACTGGCGCCACGCTTCAAGATGACGAAGGGGAATCGTTGAGCGTTGGAATGACCCAGGACTCCACAACCTCAAATCGAGGGTACGCTACCTCTAGATGGAGGACACAACTATTTGCACTGCAGTGTCTTCATGACATCTGCGGGACCGTGGGAAGGTCCGGACGTCAAGAGCACATCAGCCTCCCCTACGCGAAGCTGAACGGTATGCCCACCCACGGACTCCTCGTAACACGTGTCCCGGACTTGATAAAGATGGCCTTCACTGCCTCTGCTGCCTATGTGCCGGAGATCAGGTTGGAAGGCCTGAAAGTTTTGCGTCACGTGATTGAGGTATGGTCTCTGCGAGCGTGGATATAATCCTACACAAACACTGACGATCATTAGGTCTTTGCTACATCACCCGACCCCCTCTACACGGACGCACTACTTCTGGAGCAACACCAGGCTCCCATCACAGCAGCACTCACCCCAGCCTTCTCCTCAGACACCACTCCAGAGATCCTGGCTCTTGCAATCGAAACATGCGCCGTGTTCGTGGGATGCGGTGTGGTGAAGGATGTGGGAAGGATGGGTAGAATTCTCAAGCATCTCACTTCCGCACTGGAACAGTCGAAAGGTAACTCTGTCAAGTTCCTCGATGCAAGAGCATTCGGTTCACAATGATATAGAAACCGGGATGCTGTCCCTTGGAGACGCAGGGGAGTTGAGCCCGAACGCTTCAGTCATGCTCCGGATTGCGACCCTTTCTGCTTGGGCAGAACTTGCGATTGCTAGCGCTGCGCAATGGTATCTCAAAGACCTAATTAACCCATATCGATCATCGCTTGCTTCATTATGGGTGGCCTCGCTCAGAGATTACGCCAGTGTGAGGGCAGATACAGAAGTACTCCAGGAGGATACACCGGCGACTTTGGATGTATCATACACAAACCTTGGGAAGGAAGTACTGCTGCCTGTGCGTCTTGCAGCCTTTCATGTTGTACACCCATTCACTAGTCTTTTAGTATTACCAGGCCGCCTGGCCAGTCATTCTTGAGGCCATCGCTACCGCGATGCACGATGGCGACGCGCACGTGCTTGCGACTATGGACGGTAGTGAGACTATGGTGAACGGGGCGTCCCAACCTGTCCCACGGACAGAACCGACTGCTCTCTTCTTCGTAATATTTGGTCTCGTCTACGAGGCTCTAGCGTCTCCCGACACTGACAGTGGCCCGGGACATCGGACGATCTCAGTAATATCCCTGAAATGTTTGAAGTACCTCGTCAGACCCCAGTACTCCGGACACGCCTTGCTCGATCAGGCGAACTTTGACGAGCTGATCAGTCTGTTCTATCGAATGACGATCACAGAGCCTCCAACAGTTGTGGTGCATCTCCTCGAAGTGATTTCTTCACTCGTTGTGAGCCAGGACACGAAGCTTGCTGAACTGGATGCTCTTGCCGTAACTGGGTGAGGCTTGTTTGCCCTCGTAGAGATGCGCACTAATCCGCTGCAGAAACACCACGTCCACGACGGCGGTCCCTCCCAACGCGCCACGTGCACAATGCCTGAGGTTGTGCACGTTCATTCTTAAACGCACCTTCACCACAGGCGGTGACAATTCCCGTGCGCCCATCGATCTGTTCACTGTATAAGATGAGACTGATACCCTGCTCCAGCGGATCGCGCCAAGCTTGTCAGTGTAGGGTTTGATACTTATATTGCAATCATGAAGACTTTCCCGCCCGCGATGCAAAGTGAACTCCGCACGGTTGGGGTATACCTCTACGGTGGTGGGTTCTGCCACTTTTACCGGAGCTTATAATAAACCCTGAATTTCTACACCCCTAGAACTCCTTAAGAACGAGACATCGATTGCAGACCTCGCCAGCCCAACGCTCCCGGCCCTCAAATTACTCTTGGACATGCCCAGAGAGTTCAAGGACCCGTCAGACGGCTATGCAAAGCTTGTGCATGGTATCCTCTCGGCCTGTCTTGTCAATATCGATCACATGAGGTGGGCGCTTCGTGCATCACAAGCTCACTCTTCTCACTCTTCCCCGTAGTGGACGCCAGGGACTAGCTTCAACGCGCAAAATCCAGAGCAACCTATTGGCATCTGTTCTTGTCCTCACCATTGTTCCTGTCACAGTCAAAGTTAGCCAGGCGGCGATAGACCACTGCTGCTTCCTTATCAGCCAGAAGCTCATAATAGACGAGGTAGATTGCCCTTGACGTACCGTTTCATGAGCGTTGACACCAGTATCTCCGTATCAGGTTTCATTAACCGCAGCTCACTGTGCGAAAACACTGATCATTGCTGCAGCATCCGGGAACCAGCTGCTACGACAGTGTCCGAGGTTGTTGATGCCAGGACTAATTGAGTTTGTCGCACAAAGCGCCGGGATGGTTGAAGGAGGAACACTACCGGACACGCGGCTGGCGGCGCTGAACGAAGTTTGGAGGGCGTTCTCTCTATTTTTTGCGTCGGTACCAGAAGATTTGCGTGAGTTATTCGGGCCGAGGTCGGACTGGCCGAGTGTTGAGTATGTCGTCTCTAGGAGTCCGGTTGCTGTGTGTGCTGCTGCCAACAGCAACACTAGTGCTGGATCCGAGTCGCTCGCCGCCGTCCACACTACACACACAGGGTATAACACACCTGCTGTCTTATGCGACGTCAGCACCAGTCGCCTTCAAGGAAGCCACTGGGACACTCGCAAACACCACGAGGGATATATTGGAGATGTCGATAAGGCAAGCAGTTGGAGGGATGGGCGGGGCAAAGCAAACCCAGGCGACGAGACCACAGATATCTCTGAGATCGTTTTGATCGTAGACCTGAACACCGTATTGTACTTGTATAGACGGGGGTACCGGGTAGTTGTGCATCACGTGCTCTGGCCGGGAGTGGTTACCATGATGACGGCGGTGGAACTTAAAGACTCGATATGTAACTCGTTTTCTCCCACTCTCCTTTACTCTCTTTCCGTTTGAATCCTCTGAGAGGATCCACTTCTGTCTTGATTTCAAGCCTTTTCTCTTCGGTTTCTTGGGAAACATGCAGTTTTTTTTCGTGCTAGCGGTGTTGGCATTGTTTGCCGGGCAAGGTGGGAGGTCACCGTTTGGGAAAGGAGGAGAGAACTTATGAATTGAAACAGGCCTTGGCCTTAACGTTAATGTCGGCGGGAGACTTGGGAATATCTCCGCCATCCAAACCGTCGATATTCCTGCAGGACAGCTGAAGACCGACGTGAGTCAACTAACAAAAAGGTGAAAATGGCGGAAGCTTACTTTCTCTGTTGGGCCAGTGTGAGGCAGCATGTGCTCCTGCATTTTCAGCGATCCGGGTAAGTACATATTGTGATCTCCCTCGACACTTCTGACCGCTTTCAGGCGTGTGGGGAGGACGACAATTGCCTGTGCAAGAACGAAACCGCTGTTGCCATCCGCGATTGCCAACAATGTATAAACTGGTTAAATTCATCCTCCGCTCCGTAAATGACGTTGAAATTGCAGGCATGTATACTCAATTGGTCAAGAAGAATGAGAAGATGCCCGATCCAAGGGCAGGGTCTACTCCCGTGCTCGGTGGTATGTACATTCCGTCCCCGTGCGCAAGTTAATGTCGTTGACCTCTGCCCCAGCATATGCTGCTGCTTGTCTCGCCTCCGCAAACGTCACGGTTCCCCCGAAGTTGATTGGCCTCACGGTGCCGGCTGACTGGGATGGACCGGTCGGAATGAGCATGGGGGTGCCTGCCGCCGTGTTGGCGGTCATTACCACCGCGCTCATCGGCGTTGGCGGGATCTCAATCCTTTGCAGCATGTAGATTTACAAAGCTGGCTTGTATTTGTCGTGGAGAATGCTCGAGTTTTTGAGAGAATGATGTCCCCGTTTCAGCAGCTCCATTGCTGCTGTCGACCTCACTTCAGATGATATTTATATGCTGTCGTTGGGCTGTCGTCAGTATGCGAGACTTGCCCCCCCGCACATGGACACGTCAACGCGTCATCTCACATTCCCACAACCGCCACCAACCCGTGCGCGATGCCCGAGGAGTCTACCAAGGCTCGTCACCCCTGCTGCTTGGGCGAGGCGAAACCGTCGTGATGTTGGGGGTGAAACTCCCGCAATCCAGACTGCTACCGTCCGGGGTCCGGACGGCGGCGTGGACAGAGTGTCGCCCAATCACGTTGTAAACTTCTCCACTTTCTTGTCGTCAGGATCAACAGTCCTTCGCGTCACGAGGACGGGTAACCACCCGTCGCACACGATGGCCGCCAAAAAACTTCTGACAGAAATCGGTGACGTGTGTTTAATCCCCCCCTCCGCGACCGCCTGCTCGTCGTCCCCGACCAAGTTCTGACCGGGCCCGTATCACAGGGGTCGACGCCGCTACCGGTCTCTATCTGGGCGGTGAAGAGCGGGTGCGCCGCTGGCAATGAGCGGGATGAATCTTCTTTATTTTGCGTTTACCGTACCCATGAAGAGGTGAGTACCATCCTGCCATTTGAGCAAATCCCGGTTGGAGAGAAGGAGGCAATACTCCCCCCTCCCCGATTTTACCGCAAAGGGTTGAGTGCACAGCCACAGCCCCTCCCACAGACGCTTATCGCGCCTTTTTCAGCAATTTCACGCTGAGACCCGTTTGATGTTGCGATGGCTTATTTTTCCCTGCGGCTCTCCATTATTTCCAGGCGTGTGAAGCTCTTTGCTCTTCAACTATCACCCCCCACTTCAACTTCTCCCCCGCCCTCGACGCTGACCTCCAACCGTTTGCCAAACTACAGCTCGTTCACGTAGAGCGACGCCCGGTGGGTATATATTTGCCCGCATACCACTGTTCCTTATTCCTAATATCCGCCCATCGCAGCTGGATTCCTCCCTTTCACCAAAATCCCCATTCTCTCTGGAGATGAATTCACCTGTCATCTCCTTACCCCCTCCCTCAAGGTTCCCCTCACTCCCTGACCTGGTCGCCCCTATGCAACGCGAATCCGGCACGTTCGTGCTATCAAGCAACCCGCCCAACCCGAAAGCCAACTTCAGGTTCGGAGACTGGATGTACGTGACGCCACACTGTGAGGTTTCTCCTCGCTGACCCCCGCCAAAATCAGCTGTCCTTCCGTCTCGTGTGTGGCCCACAACTTCGGGTTTGTTCGTCTCGCTGTACCTGGGCTGTTGGTAAACTGACCCTGATTTAGGCGGAATTCAAGTTGCATTGGGTGCGGGATAGGCCGTCCCGCGGTTGGATCACCGGTTGTTCAGCAACAAGGGCGCATCCCCCCTCCGCAGAGGTTTTCGCCTCGTTTTGCGAATATCGAATCTCCGCAGCAGGTGGACATATCTCTTGTTGGTCCGGTGACCCATCTTCCAGTGCATCCTTCCCAAGCATCGATGAACCCGCTGCCAATCCAACTCACACCGTCGGGCACTCAGATTTGTGTGGGTGGAAAGGTGCAAAACGTGTCCAATAACCCGCTCGCGCCGTGCTACATCTTCTGGTCCTTCAACGAGCCCTTCCCTGAGCAGGGGCAAATACGTCCGGCACTCTCGGTCGCTTTACAACATCCCCCTATTCTCAACACCGGCAATCGTGGCCCTATCGAGCATCAACCGGGAGATTGGATCTGCAAAAAGTGCAACTACCTGAATTGGAGACGTAGAAAAGTCTGCCAGACATGTTACCCCTGTATGGCTCCATCTCTCCATACGCGCATCCAGCGACCATTGATTTACTCCACCTTTCATTACAGACGCTGAAGGAAACGGCGACTCGATCTCCACAACGGTTCAGGCAGAAAGGATCGCGTTGTTGGCGAACACGATACGAGGGCGCGAGTTTCACTCTCTCCCTCCATCCCCATCTCCTGCGATTCACGAGCGACCGCTTCGTCGATCCTCTCTTCCACTTCAAGCGCTCGCTACCGCCCAGCAACCGACTGGTGAAGCTCGCCGTAACGATGACCAACACTCGCTTGCGTTGTCCCGATCACGATCCTACCAGACTGATTGGTTTCTGAAACCCCACCAGCCAGGCCCCGGCACCAGGAGCCCTGGCTCCGAAAATCCGAAGACTCTGTACCAAACGTCGCACGGTAATAGATCATCGCCATCGTTCGTACCTGGGACTGCCGCAAACTCCCCAGCTTACGCGAATACCTCACCTTCCGGACCTTTACTCCCGTCGTTCCTCCAGGACATCGTTCAGTCACCGTCTCTCTCTCCTGCATCTTCCGCAGACTTTTCTCTCGAAGACTACAGCAACGATGAGGTCGAGCCGGGGAGGTATACCAAATTCTACGAGGGGGGCGCGAATGTCCCCTATCATGGACCGAGGCTCCATTCATCCCTCGCTCTCAAGTCCACGACAAGCTTGACAAATATGTTCAACATCTGGAAACTGGATGGAGACGAAACTAGGGGTTGGTGATCGCGTTCATTTGCTTTTGTTGTATTCCTTGTAGAGACTTTTTCGGAGGCAAGTCGGACTTTTGTTAGGTTGTCTTGTGGAATTCTCGAACGTCGCTTCACTTTTCTGTTTTACGTTCTTTTTTTTGTATCTTTTGAGGACTGGTCGTGCCGCAACGCGCATGGTTCGCTGGCAATCCTTAGTATATATTCACGTGCATTTTGTATACCGTACCCCTAATAATACCATCTGCGTTAATCGTCCATCCGACTGGGAAAAGCTACTCCCGGTAAACACATATGTGCGAGAAGAAGCCATTGGCGCTCATTCACGTTCATTACTATTGCTATGCGCTGATAAATTCGCTCTCGCAACCGCACCTCCATATCTCCGCACCATCAAAGAGCACTCTCGCTTTCAGCCGAGCCACCGGCTACCGCGAGGGATGTAATTGCATTTATCAGCCCCTATCAAGGGAACAAGGGGATCCGCGAACTTCGCAGGTTCGCGCGGTATGGCAGAAGAAAAAGCCGGAAGCGCTTCATGCTGTGTGTGACCGGTTGGGCATCGTACCATTGGAGGACGTGAATCGTCTGCTTCTGCGGCTTTGGCTGTACCCGATCCCGGTGGTAAACGTTTAAACTCCCGGGGTAGGAATCCCTTGGGAGAGGCGGCCCTCGGGATGATACCCGTCACACAACCTCTACGTCGTCGGTGACAATGATTGCGCTGGGGGCGTCGCCGCTGAGGGATCTTAGGACCTGGGGCATCGCGTCGGGTCAAACCGGTGGGTCTAAAGTTTGTGGTCAACTCATCGTTGCAAGTTCTGGGAGAACAAACCCGAGTGAGGGTACTCGTGCTCCTTTCCGTAATCGTGGGTTGGGGTTGAACTGAGCAGAGAGATGGAGGGGGCACCATCCGGCCATGCTCGTCGTGGATGACTAGGAGCAGCACGAATTCCGCGATATATGAGCGCATTGGCAGAGCACGCATCGGACACGTCAAGGTTCGAACGGGTAACATAGGGACAAAAAGACGGCCCTCTCTGCCCTGGGGAGGCACAGATCTTTAAACAGAGTCACAAGATACTGGTTATCGTCAAGGAAGACCTGAAAATGTTCGACGGAACGGGATTTCTCCAAGAATTCATAGGCGATTGTAGCTCGTGGGTATCTTCGGCAGGCCAAAACGTGAGGAATGTGAGCGGGGACGCCAACAAGATGACGCACTGTAACGCCGCCACCTGACCGAATGTGCGTCACCATGGGACCGTGGCGGGCCCAGTCAAGCTGCGTCGAGACTTGCTCGATCTATATACTTGTCTCCGTCCTCCACTCTCATTTCCTCCAATCACTATAGTGATATCAGGATGCACCCTTTCGGTGGAAGTCCCCGGTGCCCAAGGTGTGTCGCTTGTCATCACCTCAACCACACGCAGACGTGGTTCCGGTGGTCGATCGTCAGGACGGACCGTTGACGTTTGTGGGCATTGAAATCCAGATGCGAGAAGGCCGTCTACGCGGCCGAGCAGGTATGAAGCGTACCAAATCGAGATTCTCACGTTTAATCACTGAGATTGGCGTTGAAGGCCATGGGCCCAGGACGGAAGGTTCGTGGATTGTATTGACCAAGTTTCTATCAAATGACTGAAGATCCCCCCAGTTGTATCACAAGGTATATGTGTGGATTGACGAGGGCGGGCAGATTGATACTCATACATGCGTTCTGCTATCAAGCAATGCCTGACGTGTATGATATGCAAAAAACGACTGGATGCGCTCTCCTTGGTTGAACATGACGAAGAGGTGCGTCGTGATAAAGTCAGCTCAACGAAACCCACGCCAAGGGCGATCATTCGTAGCCCTACTGGTGAGTCCAGTTAGATTCCTCTCCATCTGAGGCCCCGAGTGTTCAGAAGGTGTGTTCCCCGCGTATAGCAAGAACTGTCACATCAAGAACTTTGGGACGAAAGACCTTCGCCACGCAAACTTACCCAACCGCGACCAAGTCGTGGGGCTGTCTCCGCCAACTTCACCTCGCAGAGTCACCAGGGGAGTAGACTCATACCTATCTTCTCCCTCGCGCCCAACACCGGCTTCAGTCGGATCGACGATTACCGGAAGGTCTCTCACCGTGCCTCCCCCCAAAACGCCCCCGGTGACTAAGCTTAAGGTCACGGAAGAAGCAGAATTGCGTACAGGCGGCGGTAGTATTGGGATGAACTATCTGCCTGCTCCGGCACCGCTATCTCCTGCGAAACGTGGGGGAGATGACGGCACAATGTATGAGGAGGACGAGAGTGCCGACGGTGTGGATGAACCGCAGCGGCCGCAGGCGGGGGGAACGACGGGAGCGGTCACTTTGGGCCGGAAGGATGTGGTGGCACCTCCGGTGCAGACATTGACCGGGACGAGATATGGGCGAGGCCTGACTGGAGTCGGGGGAGGGACGAACCGGCATTGGGGCGGGGGCACGCCGGTGTGTCCAAAGTGCGGGAAATTGGTTTATTTTGCTGAACAAGTGAGTGGGTGAAGCAGAGATATTTCGGATCAGATACTGACACATTTACGTAGACGAAAGCAATCGGGCAAACGTTCCACAAAGGCTGTCTGCGGTGCTCTGAATGCGACACTCGGTTAAACCCTGGGAGGCTGTCCGAAAGAGATGCACGGCCTTATTGTCACAGATGTTATGCAAAGGTGTGACGCCTCCTTTTGCAATCACTGTGGGATGAATGTGTAACGTATTACAATGGCAGCTGTATGGACCACAGGGGATTGGATATGCGTTACTGGGAAACTAGGAAGAGTGCATCGGAAGAAGGGGGATCTGGATAAGAATTCTTCCCTCCGATATGATCCACTCGCTTTTGGCGCTGTCAATGTCAAACAGAAATTCCCTGACATCATTTCGGTTCACGCTGACGTCCAAATCGTAAAGTCCAACAACCCTGAAAGAGACCCGACGCGGTTCGGTCAGATCTAGCGTAGCCTTGTCGATCATATCCCGCTCCGTCTGTCACGTGATCAACATAACATCCGCGCAGCCCGCCGGGAAGACGAAGGGCAGCGCACCAATCTCGGGACAAAGAGGGTAACGACCAACGTGCTTCCCCCGCCCTCGACGCTACAACTCCAATTGGGTGGTTCTTCCGACGTCGGCGTCACCGTCTCCGGCTGTTCGTTGAGGCTGTAGAGGGAAAGCGGAATATTTACAGACCGGGAGTCTAGTTGCCCCTTTGACAGAATGTTTGGCATCGCGATGGAGGTTGACAGCAGACAGTCGAACTGCTGCTCAACGTGTTGGAACGCCAGCTCTGGGTGCCGTCACCCATCACAAAATAGCCCCCGGACGATCGGAAGATGGGACGCACGGATGAGAAACATCTTGAACTCCATATCCACTGCAGATCTCTCCTCCAAAGATGAATGGAACACAGCGTCGGCGACGACCGAGGGTTTACCCGCTGGGATGAATGGCGGTGAGGAGGAGCCAATGTGGCTGAACAGCCACTCCCGAACCTTTGTCTGCCGTCTGTCTCAGATCAGATATCAGCACTGGCACGAACCAGTCCCCTCTGGCCTCCATCGCGCCCTTGATCTTGTGTTCAGTTGCCATGGGGGGTTGCGGCACATTTGAATCCCATCCAAAATTAACGAAAAGCTTGGGGCCTGGTTGTTGCGGTGATATGCTGTAACGGTCCTATCGGGCATGTCACCGGCTTCAGGAGTCAAACGAGTTTCAGAGATGATCCTGACGTACTCCTGGTGGTTTCTCGAACGTGGTCTTGACACAGAACCCCGGCTTTGGAGCCAGTCGCACGATTCGAGTTTTCCCCGCTGTCGTCACATCCTTCGATGTCGCCTTCGGCAGCAGGACAGGCTGCATCTTCGTGCGTCCTTACGTCGAAAGCGTCTCGCCGCCGGTCACGTGGAGGTTTCTTTCACAGAGAAACCGTAAAAGGCAACTTCGATCTGGATCGGGGAATGCGGATAGCGGACATCACGTGGTATTTTTCCACCTTTTCTCTCCATATCATTCCAAAAACGTGCATCGACCTCTGAGATTGCCATCCCAGCGAAAACGTCGAAATGGATATAAATACGGGCCGTCGTCGTTGGAGGTTTCGTCAGTTCCCTTTCTCCCACTTCCTTCTCCCTTCTCCTTACCATTTCTGCTCTCTTCCCCTCACCCCTAGCAATCGCCAAAGAGATGTCTTCTGTTCACACTTCCGGTGGTGTCTCCCCCGTCCCTGCCAGCGCAGGAAGGCTTCAAGGCTACATTCAGGATCGTCGCGTCATCGGTGTACGTCCATCACCGCCGTTCCCCACACTTTCACTTCTGACTCGGGTTCGTTATAGTATGACCCCCTCGTCCAGCCTGCCTTGCTTCGCCATGAAATCGTCTCCTCGTCTGCCTCCCAGCAGACTATCGCTTCCGCTCGCTACAATGGCGCTAGAATCTTGTCCGGAAACGATGACCGACTTATTGTTATCGTTGGCCCCTGCTCGATTCACTCTCCTGAACAGGCCATCGCTTACGCCGAACTCCTCAAGTCGAAGATGCCTGAATGGGGCAACCTCCTCATTGTCATGAGGGCTTACTTGTGAGTTAACAGCTTTGTTTTTCTCTCCTTTCAATTCTGACTCGTCTCCCCCTTGTAGTGAAGTATGTAGTGAAATCCTCAAATGAGGGTGATTATTAATTCTCCAATAGAAACCACGCACAACCGTCGGATGGAAGGGCCTCATCAACGATCCAGACCTCGACGGATCTTTCCAGATCAACAAGGGTCTGCGTCTTGCTCGTCAACTCTTGTGCGACCTTACGGACATCGGCGTCCCCGTCGGATCTGAGCTTCTCGACACTGTCTCCCCCCAGTACATCGCCGACCTCATCTCTTGGGGTGCCATCGGTGCTCGTACTACTGAGTCTCAGCTTCACCGCGAGCTCACCTCCGGTGTCTCCTTCCCTGTCGGCTTCAAGAACGGTGAGCACACCCACCCCTGAATGTGTTCTGTCCATCCATTTTGCTTATGTCATGCTACACAGGAACCGACGGAAGTGTCAGCGTTGCCGTCGATGCCATGAAGTCTGCTTCCAACCCCCACGCTTTCATGGGTGTGACTGAACAAGGTCTTGCCGCCATCGTCAAGACCACCGGCAATAAGGACGTTCATGTCATCCTTCGAGGTGGTTCCAAGGGTCCTAACTATGCCGCTGAGCACGTCAAGGTTGTTGCTGCCGCTCTTGAGAAGTCCCGTCCTCAGTACAAACCAAGTATCATGATCGACTGCTCTCGTATGTCTCTACTTGTACAGCTTCTGTGATTCCCGCTCATAATTCTGGTTTAGATGGAAACTCCCTCAAAAACCACCTCAATCAACCAAAGGTCGTCGATTCCATCTGCGAACAATTGATTGCTGGGGACCGCTCCATCACTGGTGTAATGATCGAGTCCAACATTAACGCCGGCAAGCAGGATGTTCCTGAAGATGGTGCGATTGGCTTTCCACCTACTCTACTCTTTGATGTTGACACACTTCTCATTAGGTCCCTCTGGGCTCAAGTATGGTGTCAGCATCACTGATGCCTGCGTCGACTGGGAGACCACCGTCCAGATGTTGGACAGGCTGAATGAAGTAAGTGATTTCGCATGCCCCTCGCATTGTTGGATGTTGCTAATCACCGCTCGTGTGCTCTTCAGGCCACTAAACTCCGCCGTGCCGCCGTCATCGAGGCCGGCCTCAGGAAGCCCCCCGTCTTTGTGCATCAGGATTAAGTCGTTGTGCCTCGCCCTTTTTTTTACTTTCATGATGCACGCATTGCTGTACCATTCGCCGCTTTCTTTTCGTGTTGTCTGTATCACATCATCACCCGCTGGTTGTATAGTTCGCACATTCGGACTGTTTTCCATCACGCCCAGCCGTTTCCCTTTCTCTCTGCAATATTTCTTGTTAGGTGAACTAGACATTCTGCAGTTCTTGGGCATTTTTCACTCTCATATGCTATCCCCTTACATGTTCCCTATGTCCATGAGCTTCTTTCTTTCCGTTCCTCCTTCTCGGACTGTGCTTCGGTATAGATAATACTACTTTTATGGGTTTTATATTTATGGGTTTTGTGCTGCATTTATCCCGCGTGTGATTCCACTAAGGATGTCCAGCTGAGTTAACGAAAATACAGAAAGCGGAGAGCATAAAAACAGAGGGTTCAAAGTGTACCGTACGGGAAGACAGTTTACCTTCCTACGACAGTCAATTCCACAGCCTGAGCACCTCGTTCAACGACCTTGCAGTCCATCCTTGGCCCAGACTCCCCCCAACACATGTAGCGGTGATATGCAAAACCTCCCGGATTCCCTCGTCTAATGTTTCTGCATCTGTTGTACCTTCCGGCTCCGGTACACCCAAACACTGTTCGTGCGCTTTCCTCGCCAAGTCCCTCAACAATACCAGCACTCCCGACGGTGGTACACCGTTCTGTTGGAGATACCATGCCAAATCCTTCACCATTCCAGCAGAAACCTCGCTTCCACCACCGAGCAAGGCGCCAGGCTGACCGCGGACGTACACCTTCAGGATCTTCAGGAACTCAGGGTCAGTCCCAACGAGGTTAAGCTGCTCATTGAGAGAGTGCAAAGCGCCTAGGGCGGTGTTTTCTCGGATGAGTGGTGGTCTTGGGTTGTTCTCAGATCTCCCACTGAATCGCCGGTCGTAAACCTTCCCGTAGAAGTCTGCGGCATAACGTAGGTCTTCTAGGCGTAAATTGAAGTACCTCGAACTTCGTCGCATTGTTCGGTACCGATATAGCGTGAGGTGCGATTGGAGCGTGAGCGGTTTGTCCTGCAAAATGGTGTCCAACAGCGCGGCGTGACAATAGGCTCGGAACACCTTCTCCTCCTCTGTCTCTCCGTCATCTCGGCACATGTGATCCGCGAAAGCCAGAAACAAGGGGTCGTTGGAAGATGAGGAGATGAATTGGTACAAATCGCCAGCAGGATGGACCTTTGTGTCCCTGAGCTTTGGGAAGTCGAGGGTCGCGGCATCGCTGGTCGACGATCCGGTCCTAACCAAAAGGCTGCGACTACCCTTCGGATCCTCCATGTAGCTCAGGAACGCTGTCCGCCGTTTAACATACAGCGTTTGGCTTTTCAACAGGGATTGCTTGTGTCTCGGGAAGTTGGCGATGTCCAGGTAGAAGGGCCAATACCTCGGAGTATCCACCCGAACGGAGACCAATTTGTCCAGGTCCGGAATCAACGTCGGTGAAATTAGCTGCGTCGTTCCCACCTCGTCCCCATCCCGAACCTTAATCTTCACAGGCAGATACACGATTTCCTTCGAGTCCACGTCCCTCGCGATCAAACACCTCGGCTCCACAGCCAACACCCACAGATGTCGCAAAGCCTGTAGGTAACTCTTGTTCTCCGAGGACACCTGCGGGAATCGCGGGAAGAAGGCGGTGACCATGCAGGCGATAGCGGCGTCCGATGTGCCAAGCGTGTACCTGCCACCGCCCAGGAACAGCATTCCGAGAGACATGTACGTCGCCATATGCGCCCCATACCGGATCGGTTGGTTGTACATCCCGTAAGCGTAACGCAGCCTCCGGAGGCAGTTTATTTCACCGGTTCCGGCCATAACCATGTTGACTGAGAGGGAAATCAAATTCAAGCCGTCCCTGATGGCAGCGCGCTTGATTCTCATATCGAACGCAGGACCTAATAATAATAGATTTGGGCGATGTCAGTAATGGGGAAACGCCAGAAGGGTAGCTTGCAAACCATTTGTGTAGGCGAGCCGACTGTACATGTCATAGTACCCGATGATGAGCAAGTACGCTTCTTCCCTTGCCGTGCCCGCATACTTGAGAGCGACCGCAAAGCAAGCACCCGCGATGATGTTGTAGTACGCGAGCTCAAACGCATCGTCCACAACTTGTCCCTGCAGGCGCCCTTGCATCGCCTGGGAAATAGCCGGCGGTATTTGAGCCTTGAGCCAATCGTTATTTGGCTCCACGGAACTGAACATGATCAACGCCCGAGCCAGTGTCCTAATCAACAGGAAGTGGGGCTGAACGCGGTTTAGGCTAAGCGTGGTGTCAGGAACCGACAGTATGTCGGCGATATCCCTCCTGTCAGTCCTGAGATACATCAACCCTAGCGCCATGGCGGCTGCCGGGGACGTAAGGTTGATATCGAAAGATAGTCGCTCCTTCTTTGAAACCGGCCCTTCTCCGTGAACGAGTATTCGTAGTCGCTCGACCATCTGGATGTCTGCAGGAACCGAGCTACCCTTTCCCAACATCACCATCCCAAACGCCAACGCGGCAGCGATTGTATACGCCTCTCGGTGCTCATTACTCAGGTCTGGCTGGACCAAGTCCTTCCTGCTGATTTGGGTAAGACACAGTTCGGCTGTATGTCTTCGTTTCGATCCCATGTACAAGAGACCGAGTCCAACCAGGGCCGCCGCTTGTGTGATCAGCGACACGTTGAGGTCAACGGATGGGGTTGGAAGCATTGAAGGTGTGTGTACAGCGATTAACTTCGCAACGTGTCGGTTTCCGCTCCCAACATTCGCAGCGGACAAGCCCAACAAGACTGCAATGGATGTCATGTCGTGTTTCGGGGTCAAGTATCCGAAGGTGTTCCATGTGAGCATCTCCTTCAAATGGCCAGTGAGACCGAGGGCGTAAATGAAACCGGCATGTTCAGGTGTCAGTTCCATCGGCTTGTTGAACTTGATCCAGGAACTATCAACAGATTTGAGCGACTGTGATATCCGAAGGCCAGCGGCGACACCGTTATGGAAGTCCCCCCACCAGAGGCACTCGAAGGGTATTTTCCCTGGTTCTGGATACACGACAACGTTCTGGGGTTGAAGTGAAAGGGCGAACTCCATCTTCGGAATTATGTATGCCTCCCGGGTGATTTGAGTGACGGATCCGAAGGTAAACAGCGCTCGGCCCAGTGGCAGAGCTAAGGTCCTCTCGGCCAGCCGTAGGACGTGGTGTTGTTGTTCCTTGGCCAGATCGTGTTCGCTATGGAAGTGGCAAGACTATCAGCACTACAACCTGCGTGTGAAAGGGAGGGACATACTTGAGCTCCGGTCTATCCAGCATTCTGATTGGGGGAATCAGGGAAGAACAAAGCATGCGGGCTACTTCATCTATGCGCTTATCTTGACCGAATCGGATAGTTGTGAAGTTTTCCATGTCCAGCTCGACTCCAGAAACGGTGGAATTGGCAGGCATCGATGCGGAAACTAACCCACCCCGCGTCACGTCTGCCATGCTTTTTCGGTTCGTCGTGTTCTAATGACCTTTCAATGGGATACCAAGCCGAAAATGGAAGTGAAGGAACGTACCAACCATTCTTTCACTGTTTTGTACCCACCATTGTTCATGTGCTCCGCTGAAGAGCCAACTCCCTCTGCGAGGTCGTCTCTCCCAATCAATTGGTATGCCCCTATCGGCCATTCACCAGAAGGAGATAGTTGGCCAGTCCGTATGGCTTCACGGAGTGGAGAAGAAATCCCGAGCGGTAGGTGACGCAGCAAATCAGGGCCAATCTTGTGGTGAACCATCAGCTGGATTACAATCTCGGCCCTTGTTCTTGTGTCCGTGATCTTGGGGTCTCCTAGCGTACTGTAGGGTCGAGTGATCTGTAAGAGGCGGAACAATGGTTCGACGCGTCCATATTCGAGGGAAGGAGGAACCTTATGTTGAGCCGCTATTCGGTACGTGTACACCCACGGTACATTGGCTCCAGGATTTGTCAGGCGGGAATAGAGGGCGATCGAGAGGTCTGAGGGCCATTGAGGCAACTTCTCATCAAAGTACTCAGCTGCGAATCAAAGAAAGTACGGTAAGCAGAAGACCAAGCGATGAGAACAAGATACTAACGTCGAAGGGCGGACGGCAGCGTCAGGGTGATGTCTGGGCACAGCCTTTTCCAATAATCTGCCCACTCTGGTCGTACGACGAGGGCCATCGCGCAAACGATGGGGACAATTCGTAACACCAGTATTTGCTGTTCGAGATTTATTCTCATATCCTCGGCCAAGTGGTGAAGTGCGTTCAGGGCAGCGCCAGCGAGAGGGTGGGGTTTGATGATATGGAAGTCTGCGGGAACGTGTTTCCGTACTGAAGGAGGATGAGCGAGCCCTAGGAGTGATACGTCCTCACTCAAATCGTCGAATAATGGCGATTGAGAGAGGTTATCCCAACCAAGGACTGTTGGTTCCGGATCCGGATCGTTGATATGAAGGATTTTGAAGAGAGCGTGGCGGAAGCAGACGAGGACGGTATCCTCTATCGTGAAGAGACCCTGTTCGTGCCAGAGATGCAAGAATTCGAGGCGAATCGCGAAAGCAAGCTCCGAAGGGAGTGCCATTGCGAGAACTTCAAAACAACGATGGACGAGGATATCTGGCGATGAAAAGACGAGGCTGCCATACATCTTCTCCCCATTCTCCATGACGAACGTCGCGCAGGACTCGGTGCGTTCCTCGACCCTTACAACCTTCAAACTCGTAGTGGACCAAGAACTAGCCCCAACTTCCATCTCGGACGGCGTCCGCTGCGTGCTCCCTACGGTGGGTTGGATGCTAATCTGCCTGATCCCGTGCGTGAGAACGCCAAGCGAGCCATCGGGCTTGACGAGCAGAAGGTCCTTTACGGTGGGTCTAGTACTGCGGATAGGAGCCACAGACGTCGCCTGCATATCCTGCAGCAACTCGACCTTCATATACCCTTCGTCATGTTTACACACAGCAATGGTACGGAGAAATTGGGCGTTTGGGAAACACACGCTCAGGAGTGAACGTTGAATTTTTCTATCCCAGCGATCGTCAAACGTAGTGGCGGTGATCTTTCCCCATTCTTTGCAGCTGGAGGGTCGGAAATTTCGGTTACAACAGCCAGGGGTCACGTAGAAGAAGCATACGCGCTCACTCTGTTTGCGGGACGTCGAAACACACCAACTTTTCGAACCAGAAACAGGGCCGAAGTCTCTCTACCTCGAGTTCCGAAGCAGCGGAGATTGTTGACCGCATATCCTCGTCGCTGTATTTGTCTGGCTTCGGTTTCTCCTCATCCGGATCGATGTATGTGTATCGCCAAAGCGTCATGGTGTGGACATCGGGGTCCAGGGTCAGCGCAATGTCGTCTTGGGAAATTGTACCTCGCTGAGAGACCCAGATTACGATCTCCTGCGGCGGGATCTGTTCCTGGTGACCGATGAGGCTGGGAGGATTCTCGAGGACAACAGGCCGTGACCCAAACCCCCCCAATATTCGAGAAGAAACTCCGACGGCTGCGACCTCCGCAAAAGGATTGGTGAAGGAAAATAGGGTGGGCAATGGTGGGTCTCCGGAAATCCTTGCTTCTTCAAGTTCCGAGGGGTCAAAGACTCTCTGTATAATTACGCCATGTGGATATGCGGGCCACGCCCTGCGGGTGACGAACGGAAGGTTGAACGTATACTCGATACCGTTCGAGAGGAACACCTTGCCAATGTTTCTGAAAAAAACGAAGGTTCCCTTGGGTCGCGATGCTGCCTCGACCTCCTTGTGCTGCTCTAGCTGGACGGATGAGAACGGACCGAACGTCTCTCGCGTGGTGGAATCCTTGATAGGAGGGGGGCCCGAATGAAGATCTGAGGTGTACCTTGCGGGACTCGTCGAAGATATGGAGAAAATAGACGTCGGCTGGTTGAGGTGTCCGATACAGGCCCATTGTATCCGCTGATTTCCTTGCAAGAAATCCCATTTCTTGCGAATTACGCCACCACAGCTGAGAACGACCGTGTAGGCATCCCAAGTCAACTCTGTCTCGAGCGTGGTCTCGTCCCCGTAGTAGAGCGAGTAGATGGTGCTGGTTTCTGAACCCCGAGGAGGGTCAGAGCCGTGAAGGGTGGCCTTTATCGAGCGGAGTAAATCAGACTCTGGACAATCGCTGGATCCTGCAGCAGCTTTTCGTTTCTGACATCGCCTGAGGAGAGAGGTGGCCGAGGAAGGAGGAAGGGGATGGAGGCCGACCTGGATCGATCTTAGCGGATCCATGGTGGGATCAAAGCTGCGACGCGTCGCGCGTCAAAACCCTCAACTCCGCTGACATTGCATGTGTGTGGTACACGCTGGTAAACGACATACATAGTGTAAAATGAGAAGGAGGGCGTCGTGTTCCGGGTGTCAATAAGGTACGATGTGGTGAGAGAAAACAAGAGAATAAGATAAAGGTACCAACACAAATTTCAAGCCTCCATCACTCCCACTCTGTCTCGCCAAATCCACTCTCCAGTCCAGCCTTGGAAACTCTTCTCGTTGGCTGTAACGTTGCCTCATTGACTGGTGCCCGTCGCGCATGCCTGTACCTCCCAGAGGCATCCCTGATTTCCATGTCCTGCCCAGAATCAGGGAACGGGCCGTTGGAATCTTCCGCTCCACTGAACGGATACGAATGTCCACTGAACGTCGGCGGTAGACTTTCCCGAACATTTGCGGGTCGTCGTCCAGTCCCAACGACGCTCCCAGCGTGGGTGCCGTTTTCGCCTTGTTCTCCGTCCACCTTGACTACCCCCACGGATTTTCCCCCTAGCTCTTCCTCCTCAAAGTTCATCAACTCTGACACAAAACCGATATTGGGTGATATTCCTTTCCGCCGTTCGAGAACAAAAGAATACGCTCGAGACAGTGTCCAGTGGTTCGCATGGATCAGGTACCCAATGACCGCCGTCACGCTCCTTGACTTGCCCGCCTTACAATGGATGTACGTAGGGGAAGAATGCAACCGGGCATCATCTGGGGTCAATGAGTTCACATCATTTTCCAATGGATTGCGAGAGTGCACTTACCCAAAATATCGCAAACGCTTCTGATCCCTTTACGGACATTCTCCTCTTCCACAAAATCCCTCATCGGAATCTTGGTGTAACTATCGAACCTCTTCCTTAGCCGTAATCCCTGGTCATCATCACACTCAGCAGCAATGTTCAGGATCCGCTTGACCCCAAGTGCTAATAACTCTTGGGCGTGGTCCTCGGTGGTTAGCTCAGGACCAAGGAACAAGAAGTTTGGCAGGATAGTAGAAACAGCGAAGACAGGGAAAGCCTCCTCCGTAGTCGGAGGGTCCATATCTTCCTGTCTGGCGGTCATCGGGGAAGGAGGTTGGGGTGTGGTTGGGGTTCGGGGGGTGCCAGGCCGAGAGTGGGTCGGGGTAACGGACAAAAGGCCATTCAAGGGTGTAGTCGAACGATCCACGTTAAGATACTGTGACCCCGGTGTCGTCATCGTAGTCGTTGCCGACAAGCCGGATATTGGTGATGGGAAGCTGAGATTGAGATACGAGGTGGAAGACGGTGGGGGAGGAATATTTAACGGACTCGGTCGTGAGGTATTCCAAGGCTTTGCGGGGCCGGTGAGATGAGTGGCGGACTTTGAAAACTGGGTCTTAAGGGACAGCTTCGGTTGCCGTTCGATCGACTGAGTGTCAATCTTTCGGAGGCTCGGGACGCTGGGTCGCTTGGTGATTTGACGCGGTGGAGGCGACGGGGAATCGGTGTCGACACTGTTCATCGTCCAAGAGCGCGAGGGCGACAGTATCACGGGGGTGGTGGGGGAGGGGGCGGGGAAAGGAATCGGCGCGGCAATGGGAATGGGTGATTGGGGTGTATCCTGTTCAATCTGGGGTAATTGCTTAGAGCGAGACGCTGCCAGAGTGTCGAGCTGCGAGAGACCTCCGCCTCTTTTGGGCCTGAACTGTCGTTGTTCAAGTGGTGTGTCGGAATCCCCGGACATAAATAGATCCTGGGTAGATGGGTCCGCCCGGGCAGAAGATAAACCGCCCTGAAGATATTCGACAGTCCCATGGGGAATTATCTGATGTAGAACAGGTAAAAGTGCCCAGGCGGTCGTTTGCATGGTGTTCCTGTACTTCTCATCCATGTCTTCATCGTAAACAACGATATTGCCGTCCCAGTCACCGTTCTTCATGGTGTCGTCCCAGAGCTTCTTGCCACGGTCCGTAGTGATATGTTGACGTAAAGCGTCGGTGGATTGGAAACCCGCTCCCGGTTTCCTGGATCGCTTCAAGATGAGGGACGGAATAGCAAGATTGATGCTGTGTCGAAGGTGAGAGAGGAGGAAGGCATTGAGTGGTCGAGTGTCGATGAGTAATGGGCGGGGAGACTCTGTTATGATGAAGTGAAGGGAGTGGTATTGGATGGCCCCCGGCTTGGACGGAGCGGTGTGGAAGGCCGGAGGGGGTGAGAAGAGGCCAATAGCGGCCGTCGGTACAGGAAAGCCAAAATAAGCGCTCATTGGTGTGTCAGAGGAGGGAGTGTGGTAAACGCTCGAGGTCGCAGAGGTCGGACTGGCGACAAAATCGTTTGAAAGTGGTCTGGGAATATCGTACCAGCCAGGGGCGGTGTGCAGGGCACTCCTCTGTAGCGTCGGGGGTGTCCTGGACCTGATCGTAGTGGACGAGTTGAGTGGTCTGAGACGGAGATTTTTGTGGACATTTTGTCGCAATCTCTCGAGAACGGCGAGATCCTTCCCGAGTTCATCTTCTGTGTCGTCGTAGCCTGGAATTCCGTCGATGGGTGAGTTAGAAACGCTGGACGGCGAGTCTGCTGCAGCAGATGCCGAGTCAAGTTGGACTGAGATATTGGTCGTATTTCGTCTCGAATCCAACGTAAGATCTAGTGGTCGTACACGTTTCTGCTGCCTGTCCTTTGGCTGGCTGGACGTTGCGGCCGTCGTCGTCGCCATAACTTGTCGCGAAGTGGAAGTGGTAGGTTACCAAATATTTGTCCGCCACTCTGCCTCCCTCACTCTCTCCCAACTTGACATCGACCACGACCATGTCGACAACGTACTCTTCCTATCGTCGCCAGCCGACAACCGACCAGGCCCACGAAAAATATCGTCAAAAGACACAGCATCTCAAGGAACTCTTCCCTACCTGGCCAGTTGAAGGTCCATCATCACTACCACCCCACACGCGACGCGCTCAACTCAATCTTTTTTCCCCCTCTTCAGATCTTTCAAGCCTACTGGTTGAAGTAAACGGTGACCTTGAAGTCGCCGCTACCCGAATCACCGAAGGTCTCCTTGATACTGCCTTGCGATCGTTGCCTTTCACTGAGTCCCTCTCTTCAAGGCCAAGTTGAACAATGGGGTTCCGTTCACCGCAAGAAGGACAAAAAGCACCAAAATGGTGTTCAGGACTCCAAAGATCGTAGCGCTCCCAGAGACAGGGCTGACTCTCGTGG
>Ga0307517_10002261_pt1 | contig 31058 bp, 43 predicted proteins | sample 23_EM_MG_FD_194515 | JGI IMG/M metagenome (GOLD analysis project Ga0307517, IMG submission 194515) | Populus trichocarpa ectomycorrhiza microbial communities from riparian zone in the Pacific Northwest, United States - 23_EM | ecosystem: Host-associated > Plants > Roots > Unclassified | place... | reverse complement strand
TAATCACTACTATATATATTTCTCATTTAGCTCGACATACTGGTTTGTAAGCCTACGGGTTTGTGACGGGAAGAGCAGGCGGTTTTCGGACCTTGCCGGAGGGAAACCATCCCTGCAGGTTTTGGGGTCCGCGGAACTGATCAGGCCCTAAGCCTCCCAGAGCCCTCCCGTTCGTGTGAGAACAGGGTACCTGTCATAAAACCTCCGCGCCGGAATACATCCTCCCCGACCCATTTAAGTTTGATCCGTGCGCTGCAATCCTCAGGCAGCCGGCGCGTCGGGATAAATGAAGCCCGTGCCCGGATGTCCTTTCAATATTAGCACGGTGGGCGATCTTTCCACCGCTTCTTCCACCCCGCAATATCGGTTGCGCCTTGTTTCCGGGGGAAAGAATTAGAGAGAAGCAGCTGGTGGGAAGTCGTGGCAGGAGGGAGAAAGGGACGCGGCATGACCGTTGTGACGGTAGTTTCTATAAGAACTGGAACGATGCCGAGACTGACGTCCTCAATTCGGGATCTACGGCGATCGGTCTCTCAACTTTTATCGTTTTCTCCCATTGTCTCCCTCATCTCACCATGTCTTGACTGTGACCCACACTGAGCCCTCTCTCGACTCCACGATGAGTGCCGTTCCTTCGGGAACCAGTGTCGTCCCAACCAATGTGGACGATTCCTCATCCTTTGAGCTCCCGAACTTGCTTCGCCGACGGATGTTCCTTTCCCGGAAGCATGCTCTCGAGCAGATCACCATCGCTCAAAAGGATGGTGAAGGGAAATTTTCTTGGGTGGAATTCATCCCTCCATTCCACTCAGATTTAGTGAGAGCTGTGTTCGCTCTCCCGAATGGGCGGCCAGCGACCCAAACTGCCCAGCCGATGCTCAAACGCTCACCGCCTGTTTTCATTTTAGAGCTTCTCAACCAGGAGTTTGAGGATGATTTATATATGCCGTTCAAAGTGCTCAAAAAATAATCCACTAATACCACAGCTTCTGACATGCATCAGAACGCGTTGAAAATTCGCGATGTTGACGGTCAAAGTCGGGCAGTAAATGACATCCGTGTTCACTATCTCACTGAAGAAACACTGATCACCGCCCAGACCTAAATCAGGTCAGCGATCTCAACTACTGGAAGATTCGACGTCTTATATTTGCACCTCGCGTACCTGGGGAATCCCTACCTCCTTTACCGAGGTTCTTTTTTAGACGCGACGACCTGATCGAGAAGGCATTTGGTTTCACAGAGAACGCCACTCCAATCGCTCTCATTGGCGATGGCGGGATTGGCAAGACTCCTATTTCCCTGACCGTCCTTCATGACAATCGCATCAAGCAACGGTTTTTCACACATCGATAATCGGTTCATCCGTCGCGACCAATTCCTCACATCGAGCACTTATTTCCTCCGTCGGCTCTCTAGGATTATTGACGTAGGAATCGAAAACCTGCCATACTAGACCTCGAGAAGTTGCCGCTATCTATCAACGGTCCATTTCTCGGCCCTGCTACCCAATTCATACGTGGCTCGAATAGGAGAATGTGGATCTAGAGGCTTCTGATGGATGGTGTTTGACCAACCCGGTATATTCAGAGGGAGCGTTGACATCCCCTCCAAATTGGAGGTGAAATCAACCCTACTGACATCGGCGGAGCAGACGATCGTCGGGAAGGACCTAATGGAGGGCGCAGGTGGAGGTGATTCGTTTCCTGAAATACGGGAAGCGACTGCAGGGTTCTGCGGTGAAGGCGAGCCTGTCGGCATTCACACGAACATCTCCCCCGAACGTAAGTCCGGCGTGCGTGGGTTAATGTAACCGCGAATTCCACCCTCCTGCCTCCGACCCGGAAGTCCAGAATGAGAGTGAGGGCCTTGCCTGGAGGGATCTGGGTGACCGGGGCGAACCTGTTCCTCCAGGGTCGAAGTGCAGTTCGTTAGTTTGTGCAACCTCATCGTCGTTCGAAGCCGTCGTGGCGCTATAAGTTCACATTCCAGAGATCGGACACGATTTTCCCCACACCCGGCGCGTGTGAAAGAGACGGATGCACACCGAATGCCAACTGCCGCTAGATGTCATTGACACCAAGAGATATACTAGTTCCATTTCGTTACAATGTTTCCAACTTGCCCCATTATACTTCATTTTATACAACGACCCCCCAAAGACCACTTTAGCCTTCGTCAGTCCGCGAAGCCATGAACCCGTATGAAGAAGACGGGAGGGCGGGGGGAGGGCACCCAGGGCTGGATGATATGTACGTGGTCGTCTGACACCCCACGATACTACTCGCCGTGCTGCATGTACAGAGCCGATCACACAGTAACTGACCGCGTTACCAACCTATCTCTTTCTATTTACTAGTGTGCAAAACAGGAGGTATGATACACAGTGAGCGAGACATCCCTCCGCATGCCATATCAGCACTTGTCAGCAGCGGTCAGTTCTGGCTAGTGTCGGTTATTCACCGCAGCTCCCGATGCATTCGTGGGTCGCACCGCGCGTTTGGGTCTCATCATGCGGCAAGGTCTCGCGGCCTCTTGCTGCCCTCCGACTCCAGGTGGGGGCTGGCGGGACGTTTAACACCGCTACGCGCGTGGACATCGTGGTGCCCGTGGCCATGGTTGCGAACCTCCAGATTGGTAACTGTAATCGACATGAGCAGGAGAAATTATCGAAAGCGGCTGGGGTGCAATCGTACCCTCTCTGCGTGGAGGATTGGGGATGACAGTAACAAGTTTGGGATCTGGAGCCCACTTGACGCTCTTCTGAGCTGTGGTTGACGTAAGCGGGAGAAAATGATCGAAAGCGGGTGGGACGCACAAGGACCAGCTTTCGAGCTCTGGGCCGGGGCGGCGCTGACGAAGGCGGCGAGGGCAAGGAAGAAGATGGCGGGTTTTAAAAACATGACAAAGGGGATAGGTTTTGTGAAGATAATAAAGGTGACTGGCCGTAGAAAGGCACCGGGCCTGGGGATGAATGAGGATGGGACCAAGGGGAGAGTGCCTGCACTGCTGGGGGAAACCTGGCGATGGGTGGGGGGACTTTATACCCCCCAGATACAGCACCCGACGCTCCGTGGTTGTCACCGGGTTGTCCGTCCCGTGCAAGCAGGTGGTTCATCACAGCATAGGCGGACTTCTGGTGACGATGGAAAGCATGTAGATTGAATGCAGCACTCGCGATCAAGAGCCTGACTTGGTGTCTAAACCCAGAGCTACACAGCGGCTTGCATATAAAAGTGGACATAGCACCCGCCCTCTCGTCCGCTTCCACACACAAAGGACCGTATGTCAGGGAGTGGGCTCTGCGATCTGCAGGATACTGTGACACGAAGCCGCACGCATGCTTCAGTACTGTCCTAAATAGCGATCAGAGGTCAGCGAGTGACCGATCCAAGCGGGTGTAGGTCAACGCCAGGGTGGGTGATGGTGCGTACAAGCAAACTTGGAGTATTGGGAGTGTTGAGAGTCTGCAATCCGCGCGGTAGGATGATCACCCTGCTGTCGGGTAACGAGGGGACCGGTTCCCCGATGAAGAGGATCACAGGTTGGTGATCGACATCAAATGAGCGATTGATCCTTTTGGGTGCTGGAACTCACCTCAAGATCTGACCCACTCCCCATCTATTCCTATCTTCCAGGGAAATGTTTAGAATCCTCGACGATGTTGAATCTATTCTTGATCCATGGGGAGCCGATGCCGAGGAGGTCTGACCCGTAGTCTCGAGGGGCTAAGTCACCTCAATGACATTTGCCTCCGCACTGCTTCTGGGATCTCCGCCACCCCTCCAAACTGCGGAATCATCAATGCCCCGATGCCGTCGGTTGAGTCCGTATACAACACCTTCTATCGCATCTACAAACACGACGAGCGATCTGATTTAGTCGACAGCACCCTGAAACGACTCGACTTCCATCCACTGTTGATCACCTTGTGACTGCTGCCCATCACAACGAGCAGGATACCGACCAACTAACCGACTAGGGGGCGGAAAAGGCAGCGAGTGGGTGTACTGTAGACAGGGGATACCGAGGGTCTTGCTACCACGATCGATAGGCTTTCACTGGCCTCCCCGATATTCGATCGGACTCGGCCCAGCCATAACCACTTCCACTAGAAGAAGCCTGTACCATCTAGGATGGACAGCAATAACGATCTACCTTATGGTGTACGGAGGCGGGTTCTGCGGGTCTGGTGGGATATCTTTACTTGAGTGTTCTTCCCGGGTAATCCCACAGACCTTCCGTCCAATAGAAAAATGGCCCCGTCGCCTCGAAACTACCTCTAGATGGTGTAAAAACCGACGGGATACGCTCCCTGCCTTTTGCTCAGTCCCGAGCAGGGCGAGAAACCTCATCCAGGGTAAGTTCGGGTGTCCATGCGACGGGTGGGATGCACGTGTGAAAGAGTGAGAGATGCGTACGATCCGTACTACTACGATGTTGCGGATGTGCGAAGCGATTTGCTTACGTATGGTGCGGTTTATTTTTTGTGCACTTCGAACGGCACAGAATTCCGACACAACCCCCGTCTCACGACGCGTATCCTCCCCCACTCCGTCATCTTTCCATCTGTTCCTCCTGAAACGCCCCACCCTATTCATCGGATCGGCCGCCTCCGCCACGCACGCGTACATGTTTCCGTACGAGGATAAACTACTGCATTATGCACATGTAAAAGGAATCGGAAAACAGTCAACGGAGGGTTATCGCCCAGCGCGAAACCTGGCCGGTATTAGTGGTTCGCCGTAGATTATATATTAGACTGAATCTCCTGTCTCGACTGTGCATGCGCAATTTGGGACGTAAGAAGTGGCCGGCTGCTGGATCTGTTGCTATTGGAGCCGCCATTGAGCGCCGTGGTTGCACGTTGGCGGTGGCATGGAAATAGGGGTGGGCACGGGATACCCGGCGTTCGGGTCCACGGAAACAGTGAAATGAGGATGGGCCAATGCTTCGGCGCTTCAGCGGCGGTGATGTGCTTGGGCAGTCAAGGTGCAGGGCGCTCCGATAAGTCGATTGATGGGATCGATTAACATCTGGCGTTGAAGGAATGAACGTACCCCGTGGTGAAGCTACTGGAATGGTACCCCCGAGTGCCTTGATAACGATTCCAGGCTTCAGGACACTACCAATAACACACCATAGCGAGGGAACTCACCGACTGCGGAAATATTCCTCGATTAATAAGTACCGGGACGTTGGTGTCAGGCCGGGACGTGTTTTGATCCACGGCCTTCCTGAATGGCATCTGGATCTAAGTAAGTACTTAATGTGACAAGACAGGACAAAACGTGCCTGTGATCCGCCACTCGATAAGTGCCGGCGCGATGGCGGTTAATGTTTGATACCACAGATCCTGCTCCGATTCCGATGTCTCGCATCGTCTAATCCCCAGGGGCAACTTCTGTGTCGGGCTATTCCTATAGTTTATTGGGTGCCAATCAATCTACCAGTAGAACGCTAGAACCACTCGATGGGTGAACGGCCGTACCGGTTATTACACGACCCTGACGTATGTTTTACGAGCACCCAGAGGAGAGGGAGGAGGGTTGGATTCGGCGTTGTGCTAACGTTTCGACCGTGTCCTTGAAACGATGATAGGGATGACACGATCTGAGAGGCTCAGGGAACGATATCAGTGGCTCAGCTTGTTCACGAGGCATGACCAGCCGTTCCATGAGGCAGGAGGAACTGAGATGACGGATTGGGATTTGCGAATCGACGGATTTGGAATTTATGAACTCACGGTTTTGGTAGTCCTGAACCGACAGCCGTGGGTGATTGTGAATACCCTCGTTCGTCTGGGTATTTTCTTCAGGTTTATATTATTCTGGTGTCACAGAGTGGGCGTGCACGTTATTTTGACGAGGAGGCGTGTGTAAGTCCGGCGACGGGAGATATTTGCGTGGTCGTGGAGCCCGTGGTCTCTCCATAAGCGGCGTCTTCGTTCATGCGGGTAACGACTGGAGTAAGCCCTTCAGCAGTGCTGAACGAGGGTGGTGATGTGGATAACAGCGGGACTAGGTAAAATGATGATCCTATGCTGTACCACTGATGAGGAACACGAACATAGCTAGCTTGTGATGAAAGCAACCCCCCAGGTCCTAACCATCCTATCCTTCTCCGTAGCAACGATTCCGAGCCGTCGGTGGGCCATGTGGGGAGTGAAGAGATGTGAAGGCGCGCGGGGGGGGTGCTCCGGAGGGGAGAGGAAACGCACGGAAACAAATGTTGAACGGGGGAGAACAAAGGAGGGTTTTGGTGTCCATCACTTTGCAACCGCCTTGCTGTGTCGCAGTGGTGTTTCGTGAATTTTTCGCCTGTGGACAGGTCGCGAGCCTCGCGAATACCAAGCCTCGTGCGTAGGATGGCAAAAAGAAGGGAAAGGGTTGCAGAAAGTCGTCGTTCTCGTCAGGGGTTCTTGGAGAGAGGGGGCGTGTTGCTTGCCGTATCCTCTGAGATCGGAGTGACCGGTTGCGGGAATCGGTTAGAACCGTTAGACGATCGATGTGGACCTCGTTTGGGCCTCAAAGGAAGGGATTTCGAGCCTTGCCAATGCAGCCGCGGTCCGTTACCGGAGGGAAGGAGATCATATGGGCGCGGATGATTGATCCCAGGATGGTGTGTGCTTCTCATGAGACGTGCTATGTGCTCCATCAGGCCAACACCGACGTACTATGATGCCACTCGTCGCACAGGAGGACTGTCAGAACGTACCTAGTGCTACTTGTTGCGAAGAATGCCATTCAAGGCGCGTTCTCATGAGAAGGATCGGAACAAGCGAGCGTTCCCTCTTCCACTACTTCCTTTGTCCTTGAGCTGTTGATGCGATCTCCGGGTTTGTGAGCCAAAAGGGACTTCCTCGAACGAACATTCGGCGCGCGAAAACAGCCTCCTTGGCTTCTGAAGAGGCGAAGATTGGGCTGTCAAACGGCAGGATGAACGAATGGAGGGCCGTGAACGCTGTGCTTTTTTCATCCTTATACCACCATGATGCGTAGGGAGGGGTGATGCTTTCTGCTTTTGCTCCGTTCCACCATTCCCCCCCACCTTCTACTGGGCCATTCGTTTCGTCAGCGTCGGTCCCTTTCGAGTACACGGTCAGACTCGCGTTTTGCCTGGCCCGCCCACGGTAACGGCAAAGGAGGACACCTGGCCCACATCCCCTGTCCCGCTGTCACTCTGGCCGTGGATACCAAAGCGGAATAGAGCTGGATAGGGATATAAACCACAGGTGAGAGTGCTTGACGGCCATCCGACGTGCTTGATCTCAGACAAACCACCGACACCCACAGGAGGTGCCAGCGTTAGTGGACCCACACCGCCAAACAGTTGCTGGCGAATTTTTGAAGTCACGTCTGCATCCGGATCCGACATAATTTTACCTTGCCGCCCTCCCTTTTGTCCTCCAGTCTCCTTGTCTCCGGCTTAAATACCGACTGAACGAGGACCAGCCACCCTCCAACCATCCCCAGGCCCCCCCTCCCTCTCTCCCATCCTCACCCACCTCGCCGCCCCGTCTGCCCAGATCTGCCCGCATCCAGCTCGGCGTCGGCCATGGTACGTATCGCGTCTTCCCGTTCCCGCCGATCTCTCTCATAACGGGCACACGTCCAGACTCCTCCACGCCCCACCGAACTTGACAGCCATCCTTCCGACGCCCTCCCGAGCCCGTCTTCGCTGATGGTCAGGTCAAATGCCCCCCAAGCCCCACGCGTACCGTTCGATCCCAGGGCAATCTTCACCGCGTTTCTGGACAGGGTCCCTCCCCCGCCCGGACGCCCCGACACCTCGGAAACCATCGCTACTCTCAAAACCAAGGGCATAGAGCTTAGAAATCGACTCGCCGCACTCGAACCTCTCAGAAACACCCCAGCTTGGACCGCGGATCAAGAGGCAAAGTATTATTTCATGGATTTTCAGCGGAAATGGATTTTTTGCCGCTGTCTTCGAATCAACCAACTCGTGAGTGCTACCCAGACCGTCATCCGGGACATACACTCATCTTAGTCGCAGCCCACCGAGATCCTCCTCCAAATCTTCCACCTCGTTTCATGGTCCTCCACCGACATGCCGTCATCATCACTCTCCCTACTCCGTCTGACGTGGGTCTGCCAGAAGTGGAGGTACACCGCCATTGAAGACATGACCTTGTGGAATATCGTCTGGTTTAAAGATCGTTACCCATACGAACGCTCCCTCACCTTCGTCGAGAGGGCGGGCACCGCTCCTTTGGATATCCGCATCAACGAACGTCACGAGGGATGGTACAAGGAACACATGAACGACATCGACGACAGCAAGGAGGACGGCCACCCCTTCACAGCCAAGATGATGGAAGAGGTCATGGACAAGCTCTTGCTCAGGATTACCACTATCCGCACATTGGTCATTATGGTCGACACCTGGGAGCCAGCGCTCGTCGTTCTCCATAAACTACGCACTTGCGACTATAGGCCTGACCGAATGGAACGTTTCGAGTTACATCGAACCGGACGCCCTTGGCTGTGGGTTGGTCCCATGCCCGAGCCACGAAACCGATCACCACCAATCCCCTTCTGCGATCGCCGCATCTTGCCTCGGCTCACCTACGCATGCTTCAATGGTCTCAATATTCGGTGGAGCGTCCTACAAATGTCCAACCTGCACGTGTTGGACATCAGACGGGTGCCTATCGACAACTGCCCCTCGATCTACGACTTTCGTGATATACTCCTGAGATGCCCCCGGCTGAGCAAGCTCGCGCTCGACGCTGCAGGTCCGCAGTGGACTTTCACCGACGTCGTCGAGGTTGGACTTCCCGCTGTCGACCTCCCCTGCCTTGCTACCCTCGTCCTTGGGGATTTCACCGTGTTATACGCGATTTACGTCCTTAATACCTTCACCGCCAAAAACCTCATTGACCTGACGATTCTCAACATGGTCGGGTACGACTATGGCCCACTCATCGAGCACCTCACCGGTCGATTCCCAGACGTCCGAGTGATGACGATGTACTCCGTCCAGTTGCTAGATTCGATCCCAAACAAGCGTCGGATGATCAAGTGGCTCCAGTCGATGCCTAAAATCGAAGTCCTCAAGGTTGCCCAGCTGAAGAAGACCCTTCTTCAACACTTCCTTGAGGACGCGAACGTGTGGGAGGAGACCATGGACCTCTTCGCTCCCAAGAAACCCTTCATTCCCCTCCTGCCCAAACTCGAGATCCTGGAATACCAGAGCATGACATTTGATTGTGTGGCGCACCTCGTGACGGGGAGGAAGAAGATTGGGGCCCCGCTTAAGAGGATCTACGTCATCTTGCCCTGGTTCGTTCAGATGAAGGTCGAAGAGAAGAATTGGTTGGCGAAGATGGCTCAGCTGTTCCAATTGAACCCTGGTATGCCGAACCCGGAGGAGTTGCAGCTGAGGAGGGTTTGGACAAAGACGTCCGGAATTCCACTGCCATATCTTTACTGATTGTCTATCTATCTCCTGCGTTTTTCTTTTCTTTTTGGTTTTTCCTCCAGCTTCCTTCCCTACTGTGTATGGAGCCTTTCTTTTCTTCCTTTCTAAAATATCCAGTGTATTACGAGTCGTGCCTTCCTGTGAGCGGAACCGTGCCTGTTGCTTCTCTTTATCTAGTTACTTATCACACATAACTCTGATGTATCCTGCACTGCCTTGGATTACACCTACTACTCACTAATTGGTATGGTAACAGCCCAATATTACCGATGCCTGCCTTTCCCTCAGTATGCAATCCGGCATCTGGAAGCTTCGAGACGAAAATAAACGGGTGAATTATTAAGCTTAGCTAAATGAAAGCACCTAAGACAAACGACGACCACGAGCAGAGGGGAGAATGATGAAATGTGCGATGCATAGACTGTGCGAGTGTACAACATAAGGATGAGGGTGTAGCTCGGTCTCAACCAGAAGACTTCTTCCTTTTCTTTCCAACGTTCACCGGTGTTGTCGAAGTCGAGGAAGGGCCGGTTTGTGTCTGCGGTGTCTCGACCAGGGGTTTTCCCTTGCGTTCTGTGGAGGGCGTGGTCGTGATGCCGTTGACCCTCGTCAGGGCGGGAGATGAGACGACGTCGTTGGGGTACGTTGACACACCGTTTATCCCGTTCGCGTGTACATGAGATGTCGCATTGCGAGATCCCACAACTGGGGCGCAACATTAGCACCACTTCGCCAGTGAGACGCAGAGATCATACGTACCAGTTAGTCCGTAACGCTTGAAAATCTCCACAAATTCATACATCTCCCTCTCGTCCACGACCCTCGTCGTGTCCTCGACGATAAGTGGGGCGCCACTGTCCGGCTCCGGATCCTCGTCCACGTCCATTTCCTCACCATCCCTCTCAACCCGCTTAACATCGTCTTCGCCATCCTCGACGGTTGATCGCAGCTTAACGAACGTCTGCATGATCGAATCGAACATAGTTTCCAATGGTGGCATAAGGTACGCGGGTGTATCGAAGAACGATGTTACCGCTTGCTTTCCTTCCCGTGGAACAAACGCAGAATTCTCGGCCGACACCGAGGGGTGTGTCACGTCATCAAACGCGGACTTTCCGAAGATATCCTGCAGAAGGGTGTTCTTCCTAGGGAACTGGGCGTCACTTGCAATATGAGTCGTCGTCGTGCCCTCAAGGGAGGAGGGCGACTTCACGTCGTCACCAAACAAAGCAATGCCCCAAGAATCCGTGACACCGACCAGGGTAAAATCCGCGGCTGTGCATTCGACCAGTGAATACCATGTCGCGTTCTGGATCCCGAACGGTATCGAACAGGTACGGAATGGGATGGCCGAGCCAGATCGGAGGAGGAGAATGCGAGTCTCCTGTTGGTTGGAGTTTGTGTTCTTACGTGACTGGAGTATTGCCATCTTGTCCTCCGAAGGGTGAGCGACGACTTGGCCAATAGGAGTTCCAGAGCGGAAGTGCCATTGTACTTCATAATCGCATGAGTAAAAACTCAGTGTAGGAGGGGAAGCACATACTCGTCTGGGAAACAAGGTCCCAAAGGACCAAATCCCTCCCTCCAGCGACGGCAAGATATCGCCCACTGCTTCCCAAAAAGTGGACTGAAGTCACACGACCACACTCTGAGGCAACCAAGACCTGCAGGAGAGCGTTGGTGATGGAATCGTAAATTGGGACGAATGTCCCAGCGGCCACAGCGATGAGGGATCCATCATTGGACCATGACACGTGGGTAGGTAACTCGGAGCGATAGTGGAACGAAGATCGTGGAACCCAGAAGTCTACCAACTCGGGTTGAGCCTGTGGTAAATAAGACACGGGGAAAATGGCATACCTTCGACTTCTCCCTTTCTATCTACATTTGTTCGCAATCTCCACGTCTTCACCTGTTTGTCCCCACCCGTTGTCACCAGCAGTATCTTCTCCTTAGCCAAAGCCGGGCTGAACGAAATAGAGATAATTTCGTTCAGGCCGTGAGGTCGATTAATTCGACTATTCAATATCCAGAACCCAGACTTCCTGTCCCACCACCATATCTTCAGGTATACTTCTGGCCTAAATCCCTCATCACCTATTCTGCTATCGACTGTAGCCATCCATTCTCCAGACGTTGAGACAGCAACGTGACGAACTCTTGAAGGTTCCAGGTGCTTTTCGTCTTTGCGGGACACGCGGTTTGAGGGCGAGACTTCAATATCATAAAGAAGTCGGGAGTTTGAGGGAGAGTATGCTTGCAGGGATGAGGGGTGGGACGAGGTTAGGATGAGGGAGGACGAAAGGGGGTGGGCAGCAAGTGGGACGGGGGTAGATGTCGACGGGACATCTGGATTAATTAATGGGTCTGGCGGAGGGGATCAGTTATGGGGACCACTTCCCTAAAACCTCCCAACCATACCTAGTTTTAATTGGGAAAATGCCCGGGAAATCTTTAGCGACCCAGAGCTAATGAACGTGTATGTCGAGTCTGAAAGACCGAGGAGGTATTCTTCTTCCTTCTCTCCAGCAGGCGAGATGGCAATAGTTAAGATAGGTGCACCAACCCTTGGAACAAACTCCTTTTTGTTCGTGTGTAACTGCCAGATAACCAGGACGGCCTCCTCACCGCCACTAAGCAGGTAAGCACCATTGGGGGTGAAGACGAGGGAGGAAACAGCATGGGCATGCCAGTGGAAGGACGTGGTCTGAGCCCGTTTCTCGAGACCTGAGGCTTCGGATAGGGATCCATCCGTTAGACAGTACCACAGCCGAATTAAGCCTTTGCTATCCCCCGTAGCAAAACAATCGTCGGTTGGGTGGAAGGTAAGGCAGGTGAGATGTTCTGGCGCTGTGAACTTCTTGAAACCTGCCCGAGGGTTTGTGGTGCTCGCGATGTGTGCCTTATGACCAGAAATCGCGACAACCCAGGAGCCGCTGGGAGACACCGCAAGGCCGTTCGGTGTCCGCAACTTGCCAATCCCAATGACCTCGGATGATTCTTGGACCGGGAGACCTGCCGACTCCGGTGTGGGCGATAGTGAAACACGATAGAGGTGAGTATTGTCTTCGGCCGTGGTTTTTCCTGGAAAGGAGCTGTTAGGTGAGAAGCTTTCAAAATTAAAAGATATATACCAGCGGCGGTTTGGCGCTTGGTGCCCCTCGATGTGATTGCGAAGATATAATCCTTGACCCTGTCGTGGGCTGCGATCATGAATATTGGATGGGGGAGTCGGATAGTTTGAAGAAGAGTGCCATCCAGGTAGTCCCAAAATTTTATACAGCCGTCGAGGGAAGCGGTAATGAGTTGGAACGGGTTGTGCGGGTTCAAGAGCGCAGACGTGATCTTCGCGGTATGCCCGCCATCGGAACGTGACGTAGAGCCACCAAGGGTTGCGACGGACAACGTTGAAACGACGTATCCCGTGGAGGATGTGTGTATTTTTACGGACGATCCTACGACGGAAAAGAAATATCTGGAGCGGAACCTGTTGAGAGCGTCTTGGAAGATGATCGGATGGCTTGAAAACGTACCGTCCGTCTTTTGTGAAGACCGCAGGGTGTGTGCTGGCCGAAGAATCTGCGAGCGAGGTCCAGGACCAGATGTCTTCAATTTCTGCGGCGGTTTCGGAGGATGGGCCAGGTTCCGAGGGGAGGTCTGGCTGAGGCTGGAGAAGAACCTCCTTGCCCTTTGGTTTCCGGAATTTTGTCCTGGTTTTCGCTGGCTTCTGGTCTGGCGGAACATTTTCGAGAGGTCTGCCCATTGGCTGAGCCTTGGATTTCGACGCAGCCATTGGCGTGGACGGGCAGACAGACCGTGGATTAGAGTAAAAGTCTGAAAATTTGTGATGGCCGCCTTCCTATTCCGGATACTCGTCGCTCTTCCACTTCCCGCCATCTTCCCCAACTCCCTAGCCCCTAGCCTCTTCTCTCCGTCGCTCTACGACACTGTATACAAGAAATGCACAAGCCCAGTTCTTCGGCTCATTCCAGACCCTCATTGATCTCGACCAGTTCCGGCGGTTCCTCGAACATTAACTCATTGAGATCGGCCCAGGGAATGGAGGGTCTTTTGTTGGCGGAAACCGGAGGAGGGATGGTCGCTCTCGATGTCTTCAACAGTACAACTGGATTCAAGGAAGGACTACCTATTAGCCAAGATAATCCGCCTTCTAGACGACCACAACTCCGGTCTAGGTACCACTCATTCGACAGCCAGTCGACAATCAACCGTCGAGGAACCTTCTCTAATCCTGTGACTTCATCTGCTGCAACTTCCAAAGAACTCAAGGCGATTCTAGGCAATGCACACTCTAGGTTGAAGTCTGGTGCCTCTATGTCATCTTCACTCGCTGACGAAACCACTGGCGTTAATGAACGTCTGCTCTTGGAACAAACGAAGTCTCATGCGCTCGCTGAGGTTGATATTGCTTTGGAATCGAATACCGGCATTCAAGGTGACTCGCTGGAAGGCTTTCTCGTTGTCAATGTCCTACCGCACCCGAAAGGCTATCTGGTCCAGATCACGGAACCACAACTCCGCGTGGTCGGATACGAATTTGTTCCAAGCATAGACGAGCGGCACGTTTTCTACCAGGAGTCACAATCAATTTCCTCCATCAGTAATTCTTGGAATGATCCCTTCGACTCTGGGCTCGACGATGATGGGTTTGCACGTGCCAATACTGGACTCCATATCATCCCATTCTCGTTCTTCCTTCCGATCGTGGGTACATGCGGCGACTCAAAAGGTGTATTCACCTCTTCTGGTGTATGCGTTAGATATATTATCATGGCGTAAGTCCACTCCTAGCCTCTTTCACCCTTGACTCATTCTTTCCAGTACCACCAAGGTCAAGGACTTGGAAACGGGAAAGGTATCAGTCGCTCATTTCTATCGGGAATGTGAGGTTTGGCCTCGTCTCGATCCCGCGACAACACTACAGTCTGCACCTCGGCCAATCCAGGTCACCGCCTCCAAATCTCTCCTCATGGGTGGTTCTGGTACGGTCAAACTCACAGCTATGCTTCATCGGCTACACTGGGTCTCTGGTCAACGGTGCTTTGTGAAAGCTCTTGTCTTCAATAATACAACAAGAACTTTGAAGTCGTTCACTCTGACTTTGATTCGGCGTACTACCACCTTCAAGCCAAGCGCTGCTATGAACATAGGCGGAAGGGACGACCCAGATGCGTGTCAGACGAACACGAGTTACAAAGAAGTAGCACAAAGCACCCTCGAAACGACTCATCGTGTACTAAGGGGCTACGCCGGAAGCAGGGGATGGTGGACCGGTGTAAATCCCGGAGAGAAGACTGTATTCTCCCATTGTGTGTTGATCCCTGTGAGTCCTGGTAGCGCATAACACATGGCTACGTCTGACGGGCCCTCCTCTCTCATAGCCAGATGCGTTGTCGGTTTCTCGTGGTAGGATACTGGAAGTCGAGTACAATATCCGGGCCAATATCTCTGCTGGTCCCTTATCCTCGAATGTGTTTGTTGATATTCCGACCCGGATTGTCAATTTCACATCCCTCGATACGCCACCGTCTGTCGTGGATTCTGGTGCCGTAGTTGGGGCAGCATCGTTACGGACGAGATGCCGCGGTCACTCAGAAACTCGCAACTATTCCACCGACGAGCAGCTCGACGGGGAGAGTTTCAGGTTATCAAGGCGGCCTTCTAGACGATCAGGCCTTGCCGCACACGTTGATTCAGATACAGAAGTTGATATGGTTGTTCGCAAGGCAAGCTCCCATCACCCTGACCCAGCTGCGGAACCTGTCAGGATGGACAGCTCGCGAAGCCTCGGTCGAAATGGCCCAACCACTATACAAGCTCTCGTCTATGGCCAAGGTCGCGCGAGAAGTAAGACGATTTCATCGATCCCGCAAAGCCCCAGTTCTTTTGTCAAGTTGACCCAAGACAAACTTCTCCGCATGGAGTCAGATTCCTCTTTCGCCATAAACGGGATGGCGTCATCCACCACTTCTGGTTCCCGACACGACATCACGAATCTCACACCCTCCCCCGTTTTGACAGCCAGTCGTCAGTCCTTGTACCATCCTAGCACCTCCCAATCTCCTTCGGATTCCACATTAGAGGAACTGACTACGATGCAAACACCAAGCACTCCAGGGCGCACTCAGAGTGCTCCGGTCCGACGTGAGGAGCTCCCAGAACAGGATACTCGGCCAACTTCTGGGAGGTCGCAAAGCGATACGGCCGTCATATCATTACCGACAAAGGCAGGACCAGACAAGCCTGGCGATGTACGGAAGCGGATAGAGGAGCTGGAGGCGAAGATGAGAGGGGGTACAAAGTAGTTTCGGGAATTTATGTCGATAAACGAATTGAATGGATCCATGCAATCCTGATCGGTTTTCTGACTGTGCCCACCACCTTCGGACATGTCGTCATTCCCGGTCGAGATCTACCATCACGTTCTGGCCCAACTCCCACCACTCAGAGACTCGGATGCGTCGGTGCGCACGCTCGCGAACTGTTCGGAGACCGGTTCAATCCTGCGATACATCTCGACTTCCGCTGCACTATGGAGGCCGCACTATCAGATTAGGTACAGACACAGCGATGAACGGAAGGAGGAGGAACGGAAGTCGAAGACCGGGTCCGACTGGAGAGCCCTGTATGTCGAGAGGCGCAAGTTGGAATCCCAGGCACTGGATACGATGAGAAACGTCATTCTGGGGAAGACAGAATCATTCGGTCCCGCAGGAGAAGAGTCGGAAGAGGAACATGATGGGCATCCGGTACCCTGGCTACAGGTTGTCGGAAGGTCTACCGTACAGCTCGGGATGGACATATACGACATGCTCGACATCCTGCAAAGGACTGCACCACGCAGGTTCAGAGGTGTACCAGAGGAAGCGGAGCTAGCTGATGGACATCCTATATCACCCTGGAAAAGTTGGGCGACACATTTGAAGGGCCTCATCCTTCGCCATGACGCCCTCAGCGGGTGGATCCGTATAAAGGACAATCCCAAGGAGATGACGTTCGAAAGAGTATTGGCCGGGTTATCGGCATTTTACGGGGTCTCGTATGTCGAAGTGGGTGGAACGGTATTTATTTCATAGATTGGTTCCAAACTCTGCTGATTCAGATATCGGATGCCCTAGATTCGCTGGCATCGGAATGCCGGGCCCTCTTCGAGTCTTTTGGCGTTCCCGTCCCGGAAAATCCTACGGAATTGTACCCCGATCGGGTTGCGGGGATGTGTGAACAGATATGCACATTCATGAGAAGCAAAGGTTTTACACCCTGCCGTACGGAAATGTTTCACCGTGTTACGGAATACCGAAAAAGGGTCTCTGATCCAATGTCTCGACCTCACAGATTCCCTTGTTCCTCCTGAGGATTTCTTCCCACACCGGTTTATCTCCGTCCCGGCGGCAAGGACGAACATCCCGATGGCACTGGTACACGTGTTCGTCGCAATATGCAGGAGGTTCAATATCGTCGCGTCAGCCACCAACTTCCCCTCTCGAGTCCTCGCCCACGTCGCGCCGGGGGGGGGTTTACCGGACTTTTGGGTGGACGTGTTCGATTCCGAAACACGCCCTATCCTTCAACGTGATGACGTACTTCAGATCTGGAACCGAATCTTAGCCTTTCCCAGTTCGTTTTCCCGGCTTACCGAACCATGTACGCCAGTGGTTTCGCTTATTCGACAGGCGAACAACATTATGGCATCGATTCGAGATATACCCACGGCGTCTTCGGAACCGCGATCGTCAACGATATATCCCGTCGCGAGCATCTTATGCTTCTTGGACACAATGCAATGGCCAACTGGGTTTGGGGTAGTCCCGGACATTGATCTCGAAGCGATCTTGGCTGATCTGGTAGCCCCTCGCCTATCCCGGAATGACAGGTTCCATACGATCCTGAAGACTTGGACGAGGTGGGAAGGATTATCCTATTTCGTTTGCAAGAGGGGGGAGTCTTCGTCCACCTCGACGCTGCTACCAAAGTACTTTGTGGGAATGGTCGTGTGTTCGGCCGAGTTCGCCGCGGCGTGTATCGTTGACTGGATGATCGTGAGTTCTCACCCCCACATGCGCTCGCTCGGTGTCTCACCCGTTTCATAGACACCTTTATCGGGTCAGACCGATATCCTATATAAACTCCAAATCCCAATAGAGGGTGACCCCTGCGGAGAGATCGGTACGCTCCAGATTTACCCACCTCGCGCGCGGACGTATCCAGGGCACGATTTTAATGAAAAAAAATCCCCGCAGCATATCGGCTTGAGACTCAACTCCGCCCGGTTAACTCAAAAAATGCATTTGATCAAGTTTGTGATGCCCCCTGGCTAGGGTTACACTTCTCCGGGATAGAAACGAACAACGAAGGATTAATGAGGCTCGTCATGAACCCTACCCTTCGCCGACGCTTCCCAGAAGATGACGAATTTGGGAAGAAATGGCTTGAAGGGGATCGGAAGATGGACTGACCCGATGAACACAGGCTCTCATATCCACACGTTCACCCTCATTCACACGGTTATAACGCTTACACAAACAATGTCATGTATTTCACTTTCGTGCCTACCAACTGTAACCTGTTTCGTGACTTAGGACCGAATAGAGAGAGGGGTAGTTTTACAAATGGGTTGTGAGATTAATTTGCTCGGGGAGTGCTCGGTGTTTCATTTGCGCCAGCTCCTTCAGACTGAAGTAACTCTTCCACGACGTTGGCGACAATAGCATCTTCGCTCTTCTCCTCGAGGGTCTGATCATCTGGAATATGAACGCTAACCCTATTTTCGACCTTGGCGGCCTCAAATCCCATCTGGGAAACGGAACAATGAGTTCCCCGGGTTTCAGGGTGAAGAGGGTAAGGAGCAAAACGACGTACATCAGAAAGCTTACGGACAACACGAGCGCGGCGAACTTCGACGGTCGCCGTCTGGTTGGTAGATCCGGAGGCATCACGTCCATGACGGGAACCACGGATCGTGCCACCGCCGATAGTGTGATGACGGCGTGGGACACTGACCATCTCAAGGGAAGGGAATTGCCCCCTGCCCTGACTGATGAGAAGCCCGTCGGTCTGAGTCTCTGGGCCGGCGGCAGAATTGACATTGACGTTCGTTGATGCAGCCCTAGCGGCAGCCTCCGCAGTATCGCTGGAGGAAGAAAGGTCAATAGGATGCTCCCTCAAACGCAGGGGGTGAAGGAAATTCACGTACATATCCGCTGTGCTGGACCTCTGCCTGTCCATCCGCTTAGTCTGCTTCTCGGCGCGATACATAGCTTTCTGAGCTTTGTATTCGGCTTTAGCAGCGAGAAGTTTCGCCTTTCTCTCTTCAGGTGAAATCTTCTGGTTAACACCGTACAACGAGATATCGGCCTCTGGGTCGTCAGCACTTTCACCAGAGCTGTCCGAGTGGGAATCCTCTTGGTCAGTGCGACGATCGCGACGGCGATGGCGCCCAGGTCCGTGGTGACCGCCGGATCCGTGATGCCCGTGACGACCATGGGGTCCCCAATGGAACGGGCCGCCTCGTCCTCGTCCAGGACCGAAGGGCCCTCCTCCAGGGCCGAAGGGTCCTCGACCGTAGAACGGGAATCCAGCATGTAGAGGTGGCATGGGCGGATGGGGTGGGAACGGAGGGAAAGGTCCGTGATGGGGAGGAGTAGCAGGAGGGAACGGTCCATGATGAGGATGCGGAGGGGGGTGCGGAGGGAAAGGTCCATGATGAGGGCTAGGTGGGACCGGCCTATGGGGCAGAGGGGGAGGGGGACCTGGCCAACCTCCAGGAACGTGCTCACTGTCACCCTCTTGCGGGGGAGCGTTCCGAGTAAACGAAAGAACGATATCTCCGACGGCCTCGGCGATCTGTCGTGCCGCATGGGTCTCCGCATAAGCAGAGCCGGTCGCAGAACCGATATGAGCCTGGATATCGGATGCAGAGCGACGAACTTCCTCCGCAGCACGGCCGAGTTGATCACGATGCGCAGCCCAGTAGGTACCGTTTCCGATGTTCTCCATGATGCTCCTCAACGCAGCAGTGAGCTGAGGGTTGTGTGCGAGAGTGGTGCTGAAAGTGCCGAGGAGTGCAGCGACATCGCCGGTAAGAGTAGGGGCAGATCGAGCGGTAGGAGGATCGAGCTCTGCAAGAGGGGGGTCTGGGGCATCGTGGGTGGAGGGGGTGGTGGAAGGTGGAACTTCCTGGATATTGATGGTAGTATCAGAGGAGAAAGGGATACTGTGACCAGAGACCTCGTATACGTGAACAGGGGGTTTCTCTGGGGTGTCGTTGGCGAGAACAGAATCGGTGGACGAGGTAGAGTCGGGCTCGCGAGCTTTTCCCTTGTTCCCTGGGGTCGGTGTCGAGCCCCTGGAATGTGTGGCGGGAGCGTCCCTGGTCGCGCTGGAGCGGAAACTGGAGTCACCACCCATCCGCGCAAACTGGACCTCGTTCCCAGATCCGGAACTAATCTCGCCACTGTAGAAGGGATTGAACCCAGGAATTCTCTGCCAATCATCCTCGACGGTGTCCTGATGGAACGGAATGGTTCCAAACGTGTTGCGGGACGGTGTCTCGCGGAACCTGTGGGAGGTCGAAGGAGTGTCTGGGAGGGGTTTATCTTCGAAAGCCCGGATGACGCTGAGGTCTACGACAGCGAGGCGTCGAAGCAAGGTGTCGGAATCGGCTCTGTAGTAATCTTCGAGTTCTCCTTGGGAGCTGAGAGTGACCTCATCTCCATCGATGTCGGTATACGCCACAGCGATATGTTCGACGGGAATGCCGTACAGAGACTCGAGCTTGGCCGCTATTTCGAGCCACGACGGGAGTTGGGTGAAAGCGACGCGACGGGTTATACCGTCTTTGCTGAACTTGAACTGGGCGGGGGAGGACATGGTTGCGGTTAGATAACAAGACTGATCCCAGCCAGGGCGGATCTCATATATACGGAACCCAACTGACTGCGGATTCCGCAGAAGGGAGTCATTCACGTGATACAATTCAATTGGTTCTCCCACCGCAGTTTCGCGGCAGGATTTTTGTACAGTGTGCGCGTATTTACTTCGCCGACGAGTCACGCAGTTGCGAAACCGCGCCGCACGAGCACTTCGGGCAGGGAAAAATATCGATACGACGGTACCCCGATCAAGCGAAGATCCCAAGGCGAGGGTCGATGTCGACAGGATTGTTCAACTAAGGGTCCAGAAATTATATTCATTAGTTGTTTTGCGAAAAACGAGCAACGCTATTCCTACCCTTAGGTTGAGGTTCAAGTCGCTGATGCGCTTGACATCTTCGGCAGAGAGCTGGACGTTCGCAGCCTCGAAGTTCTCAACCAATCGGCTGTGGCTGGTGCTCTTGGGGATGACTGCGAGTTTTCGGGCCAATGCCCAGGCCAGGAGGATCTGTCCTTGAGCTAGATCACAGTTACCAGACTGTTTCAGACCCAACAATTACGTGGCCTACTCTTCGATTGTGCGTTGGCGATACTAGTGATCACACCATGCTCGAAAAGGCTGGCCGTACCTTGATCCATCGAAAGTTCGATGTAGCTCTATCCAACCATATATTAGTATGTGCTGCGAGCCGGGGGACGCACGCCGACTCACAGCGGGCCCGAAGCTGGAGTACGCAGTCACGGCGATTCCGTAGAGGTGGGCGAGCTTGACCAATGGCTCCTGACTCAGGTACGGATGTATCTCGACCTGGAGAACCTGGGGAGGGATCCTCGCATAACGAAGGACATCAAAGAGGAGTGAGCCCTGAACGTTGCTCAGACCGATATTCTTAACCAAGCCATCGTCAACGAGTTCCTCCACTGAATGCCAAGTCTCGGACAATGGGATATCCTCTATCGAATTGGATGAGAAACAGTTGAAATCATTCGCCGGGTGCGCTTACGGAGATGAACCTTGCCATCATCGCCAAACCACTCAGCTGGGTAACGGTGGTTGGGATCGACGTAGGCAAGAGAGATTGGGAAGTGGACGAGGTAGAGATCGAAGTAGTCAAGACCCCAATCCTCGAGTTGTCTCTTCGCCGCTACCTTGACCTAACCCCACACTCCCATTTAGTCGGCGTAACCTTGGATCAGGAACAAAACCTTACATGATTCTTGGAATGGGATGTGTTCCAGAGCTAAATATCAACCCAGCTCAGACCAGGGTTCCGACTCAATGCTATGGGAGGGTAAGCACCTTGGTGGTGATGACTATCCAGATTTGATAAGCGGCGCGGTTCCGGATAATGAATATAAAAGACTCACAGAGATCTTCACGTTTCACAAGACCGTCTGCGATGGCACGGCGAACACCCCTGCCGGCCTCTTTCTCGTTACCATAGTCGCAAGCACCGTCGAGGAGACGGTATCCAATTTTGATGGCGTCGTAAACCACCTCCAGACCCATATCAACGAGCGATCACAGGCAACAACCCCCATCTCGACTCACATCCTCGCAAGTGGCATTGGGGATCTGAAATGGGATGAGAACGTCATCGATAAGGTCGATCAACGGTTACAGGCCGCATACCTTCCACAGGCCGAGGCTGCATACGGGTAGATTAGCGAAAGGTAGTCCTGATCAGTTCCGTTTTGGGGGGACGTACCCGATGGCTGGCATCTGAGCACGGAAAGACCTGTCAGCTTCTGTAAGCGACGCCGCAGAGATCCGCACCTTTGCGTTCGTTCTATTCAAAACGAGAGAGGACATGGTGGTGAGGGTACAAGCTAAGGGGACTGAAGGGAGCTTCTGAGGTAAAGCCCTTGAATTCAAGCACACCGTAAATGGTCACGGCGACAACCTTTGATGCATTGATGACTTCACGACTTTAAATCAACGTATATTCCTCCGCAGCGAAGAGGCCTCAACACATGTCTGAACAAGTATTCTAAAATTTTCATCACATATGAAGTGGAACTGAAGCTGAATAATTTGCGAGTTTTCGAGGGAGCCGGCCAGCCAACCTGAGAGAATTGATGGGTGACCACGTGCGATGGAAACATCCGCTTCCTCCCTCTTGGTCCGATCCCTCCAGCGAACCCGGCTGCTCTCATATGTCATTTTGGTAAAAAGCTCTCCCCACCTCTCACGCGTCATTCGCAGTCGCTGACCTCGCTGGTTTGCTTTGTTTTTTCTCCGCAGAGGGTCGTACACCGTGCATAGTTGGTTGGATGTCCTACTCCGTGACACGTGCACTTCCGAGCCTCAGAACAGGACGCGCGAGCCTGCTAGTCATTCAGTGAAACTGTACGTGTCTCCTCCCAGCTAAATGCGCCCCGTGTGTTTCCTGACTCGTTTTTTGTACTCCTTTCAGAATCCTGACCCACACTTCGTCGGATGCGGTTTCACGTCCTACATTCACCACTTGGGACTCTACTCGCATACCACCTTCGTCAAACCCTCCCTTCAAAACATGCCGTATCTCTCGTTTGCACCCGTAAAGATGTGGTACAGAAACAAATTAGCCCTAATAGCGTTGTCCGCCTCGAACACTCCGGCGTGATCATGTCCGCTCGTAACGTCGATTTCGAGTTCCCTCGTTCCTCCGGCGAGGAATCCTCCGAAACCTCCACCGCTGCGCCTGCAGAAGACCAAGACTCCAAACCTATAGAATCATTAATAGTCACCGTCCCCCCCACCTACACACGATCTACCCTCAACTCATTAATTCACCGGCTCTCTCCGCAGAGCACCATCGTCCTCATGCAGACAGGCCTCGGGGTCTACGAGAAACTGGTGACGACGTTATTCCCAAACCCGGCTCGCCGACCCCACTTTATAATTGCAAGCCCTCGACATACCGCGTGGCTGAAACGACCCAATCACGTCGTCCACAACCTGGCTGGATCCATCGACTTTTCCATCGTCCCCGACCCGCGTGGCCGCGACTACGAAGCTATTCTCCGCTCCTCCGATGTGCCCTCGCTGGACCGGGGTCTGCGGCTCACCGACATCGCAAACAAGGACGACGACCCAAGATTCGCGGAATACGCGTCTTTACGGAACACGGTCGCGGTCCTGTCGAGGTTAGACGAGTTGAGTGTGTCGTGGTTACCGATGGAGGAGGGGGAGGTCGTGTTTCGGCGTGATCTGGTAGTGGGGGCAGTGACAGATGCGCTCGCGGTTATCCTTGGGTTACCGAACGGCGAACTGCTTTCCACGAGCTCCTCGAGGAAACTCGCTGAAGCGCTGATTGTGGAGATTCACGGCGCTTTTCGGGGGCAGTGGTTCACAGAACTCCGTTCACACCTGGCGGGCAACAAGGGGGGCCGGCTGGGACCGATGCCGCAACTGCCGAAGGGGCTGGGAAGAAAGGCGTTGATGGGGGATCTTGTGAGACACTTGCTGGTGACGAAGGAGCACACCGCGCCTATGCTCAGGGACATGCAGATGGGAACGAGGACCCAACTGCGGTATGGGCTTGGGTATCTGTTTGAGATCGGGCGGGGGTATGGGATTCCCATGCCCACGACGTCGGCGCTTTGCCAGACGATTAGAGCACGAGAGTCCCTAGGTCAGCCTGCCAAGTACATAAAAACCTAAAAAGACGATCTAGCCAAATGTCGAGTGAGGACTCCGCGCGGTGATTGTTGCCCCCCCAGCAGCGTGCATGTGTCACGGAGGGGAGATTTACTTCCGTTTAAGGGCGGCAACAGGCTTAACGGCTAACCTAATCTTGACGACGACGGCGAGGTGGGGAGGGGAAGTGTGCTTGTGCTCTTTCTGGAAAAGGTCTAGACTGCGAGCGGTGTCATTGGTGAGAAGACGTTCCGGCCGCTGCGTCGTCGATTGACTCCCAACCATTCTGTGGCTGAAACAAGCATGGGGCTTCTATTTCCCAGAAGGCACGGAACGGTATACACACGGAGACGTGATTAAGGTGACGGTATGGTAGGTAAGGCGGAGGATATCCACAGGCGGGGGAATAATAAGGATAAGGTATGTAATGATGAACGGCGAAGAGTGTCCGGAGCAAAAAAAGGAAAACAAAGAATGCGTTCTCTCTGGGAACGAGAACGGGGTCTAGGAGAGGAAATAGGGTGGGCGAGTAGACACAGGGCGAGGTGCTATATACTAGTGATACAATGCTTGTCAGGGATACCCAATAGCCGTGAGGGGATAGATTAATACGATAGAGCAGATATAGAGAGAAAGGGGGGGTGATTGCTACAGGCGAGTGAAAATCAGGAGTGCATGGGCGTATGCGTTGCGATCCACCAGGGAGAATTATGCGACATGGTGTGTGGGCGAGAGAGGCGGCATTATGCTTTTTGTATGGTGGATTTTCAGAAATGTTGCGAAAACGCCTCGGGATTGAGATACGTCGAAATCTGGCACGCGCCCTTTTTCGCTGCGAGGGTGATGTGACTGTGGAGGCCTGACCGGGAGTCAAGGTCTCGATGGGGACTGCAGAGGGAGAAATGAAATCAGAGATCGTGTCCGAAACCAGACAATGCATTTGACTCACAAGAGCGTTTGGAAATCGTCGCCGTAAATGCTCCCGACGAACTGCGACATCACCCGAGCAACGTGAGCGTCGCTCTCCAGGAAGCGAGCAGCGGGGATGTAGATCTTGGGAATGAGGGAGGAGCTGCCGAGGGCCATTTCGTAGTAAAACAGGAAACCTGTCGGGCCGGTGTTTGATCGTTTGTGCTTGACTGGAGTATCGTCGGAGATGGGGCCGAAGAGGGCGCGCCAGATCTCTCGGAGCTTGACGAGGGTGGCATCGACGGCAGGTCCCTTGAGCTGACCCCCCAGCGTGAGCATGTCGCAGAGGGCGGAAAGGTTGGTCGCCTGTGTTCGCACGTAGACCTTGAATCGGTTGTCGGCGTCGGGCACGCAGTCGACGGCTGCGATCACAGGCTGGACGTTGTACTCTGTTGGCAGGGTGGAGAAGTATGATGTCGCTCTCGACCATGGGAGGGCCATGCCGAGGTTGTTGATCGCGTGGTTGAGGATCTCCATGACCGGAACACCGGTGACTTGGGAGCGAACCTGTGGGAGAAAGTAGGCCTTCAATCCCATGCCGGCACGCGCGAGGTCGATGCCTGGGTATTAAACGTCAGCAAGAGTCATAATCTGGAAACAGAACGTGATTACTCACCGATAAAGAACTGAGAAGCCCGTTGGAGATGGTGTGGTAGTTGCTGTGACGGGCAGAGAAGCGACTGGGTGCACTCTTGTGACCAAGAGAGATCGAAGTCTAGACACCGACCGGCTGCGGCGAGGTTCTGGAGGATGGTGAGGTTTTGGTAGGGAGAGATAGGAGAGCCGTCGGCGGCGGTGAGGGCCTCGATGGCGTATTGGACGGACATGTCGCCGGTAGACTTGAAGACCCAGCCGATCTCGACGGGGGTGTGATCGTCGCACATGAAGGAGAAGGGCTTCGTCGTCGAGGAGTACTCGTGGGGAGCAGGGCCGAGCAGGGGGGCGACGGAGACCTTGAAGAAATCGTCGTAGCGAACCCTTGTCTCTTCCGAGTAGGATGATCGGGCGAGCAACGTGGACAAGACGCGTCCAATTACGCGCCACCAATGTTTGTTCCGCTTCGACAACCGGAGCGTCTATCGTCAGAAAGGACATTCAGTTCTGCGAGCGTCTTGGGGGCAGGATGGGGAGGACATACCATGTTGGGATTAGGTTCTTGGGAGGTGAACTGGAGAGCCATTACGATTATATACTGCAGGGGTGGCACGGCTAGGGTGAGCACGGCGGGCCGGGGGCAGGATAGAGTGAAAGCGACTAACGAGAAAGAAAGAAAACCGGAAACCAGAGGAGGAGGCGGAGGAGGGATGAAACCCGGGACGAGTGAGGGAGGGATGTCGGCGGACTGGGAGGCTTTATATCATTGCGGCAACTCTAAATAAAACCAGCAGGCTTTCCAGTGTAGCCAGGACGGAAGACGGAAGAGACGCGGGCGGAAAAAGCTTCGAGACGAATATTGACACCGCCTGTTTCTGCCGAGCAACAGAGGTTTCCCTGCTCTGGCGCGTCCCTTGATACACACCGCTACTGCATCCGTCGCCATCATTTCAAGATGTTTCGTCACAACCAATTATTTTTTTTACTCTCCCGCCCGCCTGGTCCGCCAGACGCCGGCCTCTCGGTTCTCGTCCCCTTTTCGTCTTTTTCCTGCCACCCTTGACTCGACCGGCCAACTCCGCCACTGCCTCCGTCCACCGTCAATTTCGCCCCAGCCCGGTTTAATCTCCACCTCCCCCCAAATTGCTTCATATCACGCCAAAAACATATTCGTCAATACCGAATATGGGAGGTCTCATTGTTCCCCACCAATCCGTCTTTCTTCATTTTCGCTTTCCACCCTTCGCTGCGATCCGTTCATCTTCCCCTGGTTTCTGTCAGTCCCCACTTCCATCTAACAGGAAACCCCGTTGCTCGACTGTTTCGGATCACACTCCCTGACTAATCCGACCTTATGTCCGACCCGTAGCAGCCCTCGATTCACACGCTCTCCCCCACTCCAGCTCTCGTGCCATGCCCGGGTTTCTGGCGCAGGAACATCCCGACCGGACACACGAGATCAACTGTGTAGATCCTCTGGCTATCAGGTCGGGTCCGCTCTCACGACCGCAGACATCGTTCTCGTGATTGACCTTTCTATTGTCGGCTTCTGTCGCTCCTTCCAATTCTTACGTCCCTCTTCATCGCCACACACACCTCTCGTCATCGGGAGTTGTTTCCGACCAGCTCCAACCTTCTGAACGAAGTTGTGCTTTGTGGGAATCCTTACCACCCTTGGCGAGCACAGCCGGTCCTCGTCAGTTACCCGTCGCTCACCACAAAGCATGCTCCTCATCCTCTCGGTCGACCCCGCGCTCCCCGTAATCAGTTGAGGAAGCTTCTGCCCACCGACTGGTCCCTCACATGCAATACAGATCGCAGTGATGGGTTTGATGCCAGATATCGCCACCGGTCCCATCTAGCCGAATGAATAGGGTAAGAAGAGAAAGAGAGACCAAGTTGACATTGCGGCAGCGTTGGTCGGTATGTAGATCTGTCACCATCATCACATTGATTTCATTGTGTCCCGTAATGCTTTCGAGGGTCGTTAGGTCCACGCCGAGCAACATAAGTGGACAGGTTGTGTCTTGCGAGACAGAAATTACATGTGATATCTACATCGTTTCACAACTCTCTGTCGGAACACCCGATTGCTAGAGACGCTGTTCGTTGGCATGTGCGAAGGAACGCGCATCGAGAAAGCTGCATCATCGCAGTGGATCTGGCCCCCAGCCTCCGTTCATCCTCTCCCGTTTCCCATACTTCTCAATTCAGTTTCTTCTACCGTCGTAGCGTACACGTGCATTGCAGGGCTCGGATTGCATCGCAGACGAGTTGCATAATTGCTGGCGCGTGATGATAACTGTTTTGTATGGTCCGTGATGTGGATTTGAAGGCCTCGAATGGGTTACGCGTCGGAAAACACCGACGATCTCCATCGTTTGTTGAGATGAGGTGGAAATACGGTTGGCGTCCCTGATATCTCCCACCATTCAAGTGAATCGCCGGGTAGCTGGGGACGTATCCAACGATCGGGTCTGGCTGAGAAGGTGATCGCCGACGGTACCAGTGGCTTGGCGGTAGCCGCACGGTTCGATTCAGCGGATCAACCTGATCCGCGTTGAGGTTTGCCATGGATTTGTGATTTTGGAGCGGATCAGCAGCCACTGTCCGAATAAAAATCTGGACGACCAGTTGTTTCCCGGTGTAAGTATCCACCTCCCTGGGGAGGCGGCAGCGCGCGTATCCTTCAGAAGGCAGCCGTCCATTCTTTTTTTTGTTTTTTTTGCAAATTCCCCCATGCGCTCCCATCTGGGCTTCGTGCCCGATGCTCCCCTCGGTCAACGCCCCGGACATGCTTCCACCGACTGACATAGGATCGTTTTTGGTGGGAGCCGACACGCCGTTTGAGTGAATTGTCCCCCCCCCCTCCCGGACCATCCCATAACCGTGTTTGACTCAGTAAACCACGTCTAGGCCGCGATAGACTCGGCTATCGACATCGCACGAACATGGTGCTTCTCCTGTTGATCGGCATGGGTGAAACGGTTTTGATCCCACAATGCCCGTGTGCCAGTTGCCGAGAAGGTCAACCCACCCCTCCTCCAATTATTCAGAAACGTTCAGCCATTCCAGTGGACTGCCGAGAACACTGATGCGCAGGTCAGGCAGCCCTCCAATCATATCGATCCTCTGTCACCACGGACCTCCAGGGTCAACGTTAGCAAATTACGACCATTGACTAATTTTTCCTAATCCATTCTCGCTCGCGTCAGAGAACTGCTGCTAATTTTGTATCGCTCCAGTAGGGGAACGGACCGCCGTGTCTGGAACGTACGGGGACACAACAATTGTGCGGGTTCGTGGTAACACGGTCAATCCGCTCAGATAGAGCGAGGGAAGTTTCACCGCGTTGTGACTTCTCCTCGGGGCCGCCATGACACACACACGTTGCTGTAACTGACGAACGAGATACTGTGAGAGAGACAGAATTTCCATTGCGAGGTCATGGTGTCAATGATCATTCTCAGAACATGGCCGCCTCCAACGTCCGTTATGGCAATGGGTGGACGTTACATATGTCGTTATGCGGGACGAACGGCCGAGAAGCCTCCCGAGATCCTCAGCTGAACCACGCTGCACAGGTTTGTTATGCAATCATTGCGCCTGGCGAAAGCATAAGGCTACCTTGGACTGATTGCAATCCTCTCACGAAACTGCCGTTGATGCCATGATGCGAGAGTTGGAGCCACCATAACACGGGGTCGATCAGAATCCTTTTTGGCGATGGAGACTGGTATGGTAACGACGGTCGGAAGGAACCACCCAGTGGTCGGCTGCAACGGGCCCACACGGTACGCACGGTTTCCGTTTCAGGAATAGAAAAAAAAGAAACCCCACCCCTCCCTCTGAAGAGTGTGATCCGCGGGTAGTTGTGCCCCCCGTTCTTTCAGTGAAAAACCGAAAACCGTGATGGGAATAAAAGCTTCTTCGAGATCTCGAGGGCGCTAATGGAGGAAGATCATATGACGCGCGGACTTGCGACGCAGGTAGGCACACAATGCATCGTTGAGCGGTGTCGATGGCTCTTTGGGAGGGGGGGATTAGATATCGCCGCCGGGTCTCCATGGCATTTTCAAGCTGTCTCTCTGTCAAAGAGTCTGTCAAAGCGGGGGGGATTTCTGACGCAGCTGGCACACGACATCTCTGTTCCTGAAGATGGGGGACGTGACGCGTGAACGCCCCCGCACGAACCATACAACTGTAAAACAGGGCGCGTCAATGTAGGCACGGGTGATGGACCATTCCAGTTTTTGTCCTGATTTCTCATGGGTACTGATCCCGATTTTTCCACTTTTTGATCCTGATGATGCGGCCTCGGGAAACTTGCCCGTTGGGACAAAAAAGTTGCTTGCGCACATACCGCACACAGCACGAGCCGCGCGAGTTACTCACATATCTATTTTCCTTCCGGCATTTCCGAGAGAGAGGGATGAGCGGTTCCGGTCACCGAACAGATCGCGATACGAGATCTGTCTTCCTCGTACGCTGGATCTGCTTCCGTTCCATAGTGGGTATTAGGCCAAGGGCGGAAGCCTAGTACGCAAACGTAACCCCTCCGTAAACCCTCGTAAACCCGAGATAACGAGAGCGGTTCGCACTCATGACCGAGCGTGTCGACTGTCCAAGTTACTACTACCATTTTTGTTTCACCGGCATGCTGGAGTCGTCATGGTCCGTCCGTGTTTGCGGTTGTGCAATTTACGCTCAATGAAGGCCATGTATGACAATCACGGCATGCGTTCATGATCATGAGAATGTATTACATTCTCATATAGTAACCACATTCTGTTTCCGACTGTGCCATAAGCAAGGTTTTCATTCGATTCCATGCAGTTGGTGCTCGCAGTTTCACCTTTATGACACAACAGCTTCGCTTTCATGTTTCTTGGAAATTGTACAGCCCATGTATGTTACGAGGCGCCACGAGACCAACAACCGACCCTGGTCGCTTTGGATGACTACAGGCGACTACGGTTGACCAGGGTTTTTTCTCACACGAGCTCCCATCTGTGTTCCCTGTTCTTCATAAGATGCAAAGCGCAGACCCTGTGCTTTGCGCTTTGTAAGGGCGAACATACCGGGATGTTTGAGGTTGGTCGATGACTGTCAGAAGACTCACTGGGTGGCGTCATGCGATGAGAACTCCCACGACCGTGAAGGGCACCCCAAGGGCACGAACTCCTGGCGCCCAGCATGTCGGCCGATCCTACCTGTGCTTCCGGGATCAAAGAACCCGGGGGGCCGTGAGCGACTTCCGCAAAAAAAACTGAGCCCTCGCACACGACTCCCCGTTTACTTTTTCACACTTCCGGGCTGTGTGATCTCCTGCACACACAAAAAAGGTTGTAGAACCGGGAAACTGAATGAGAATATCACACGATGGCCGATGTAGCGTCGATATCGATCGAGCTGGAGCCTCTTCTGGAATTCCTACTATGATCCATAGAATCACCTTAATCTCATTCGGACCATCCACTTCCATCTCCCGGACCGAAGGAGTTCCTCTTCGGGATACGAGACCGGTGTGGGAAGGG
>Ga0307517_10002260_pt1 | contig 31064 bp, 26 predicted proteins | sample 23_EM_MG_FD_194515 | JGI IMG/M metagenome (GOLD analysis project Ga0307517, IMG submission 194515) | Populus trichocarpa ectomycorrhiza microbial communities from riparian zone in the Pacific Northwest, United States - 23_EM | ecosystem: Host-associated > Plants > Roots > Unclassified | place... | reverse complement strand
GTCCGGGAATTGAAGAATATTGCAGAGCAGGTCTCCGTCCTTTCCGAGGACAAGCAGGTAACGGCCACGGCGCTCCGGCGATTTATTCCCGAGACCAACGGCAACCGCCTGCCGATGGTGGTCCCTTCCGCCGCGTCGGCATCGGCCAACGGGCATGAGTTCGCCAATGAGCGGGAGATCCTGTACAAGCTCTTTTTCGATATGAAAAAGGATGTGACGGAGCTGAAGAAAATGTTCGTCGAGATCCTGCAGAACCCCTCCCTGGCTTCCACTCAGCACCATGCCTTTATCAATGACCTGAAGGAGCTGAAGCCGCAGGAAAGTTTTCAGCCGGCCGCCCTTTCGTCCGCGCAGCCGGTGGTCATCCATAATAATAACCATGCCGACGACATCCATCATCATGAAGAGGTGGAAGAATCGCTGAACATTATGGATAAGGAAAAAGAACTGATCGTCAAAGCGCTGAAAAAACATAAGGGCAAGCGTAAGGATGCCGCCTCCGACCTGGGCATCAGCGAAAGGACCCTGTACAGGAAATTAAAAGAATATGATATCAGTGAATAAGAACCCTCTGTTCAACCCATCGCACAGGACCTTTCTTTTCCTGGCCGTCTTTACCGGCTGCCTGGCCCTGTCTTCGTGCAAGATCTATTCCTTCAAGGACGTATCGATCCCGGCCCAGGTCAAGAGCATCCATATCGCCTATATCGAGAACAGGGCCCGCTATGTAAACCCGCAGCTGGCGCCGCAGCTGAACGACAAGCTCCGGCAGAAGATCAACAACCAGGCTTCGCGCCTGACACAGAAGCAGACCACGGATGCCGACTATGATATCAGCGGGAGCATCACGGATTATAATGTCACCACTTCCGGCATTTCCAGCCAGTCCGCGGCCAGCAACCGGCTGAACGTGACGGTGCATATCATTTTTAAAAATCACCTGGACCCCACGGGGAAGGCGGTAGCGCCGGCGGATTTCGAAGCGGACGTAACGCGTAATTTCGATTTCTCGGCCGGGCTGAGCCTGGGTCAGGCGGAAACGCAGTTATTGCCGACCATCGTCAGCAATATGACCGATGAGATCTTCAACAAGCTCTTTTCGAACTGGTAGAATTCACTATACTGAAATGACCCTTCAAATGCAGCACATCATCAAACATCTGTTCCATGTAGGAACGCTGGAGGAAGTCCCCCGGGAAAAACTGGAAGCCCTGGTGGAAGAGTATCCTTCTTTCGGCATGGCCCGTTATCTGCTGTCCCGCAAGCTGCGGGCCGGGGATGCTGCCCATTTCGTAGAAGAGACGAAGAAAACGAACTTATACTTCACCAATCCTTTCTGGCTGCAGTGGCTGCTGGAAAATGCCGACGGGAAGAACGGAGCTACTACGGCGCGCGCGGATAATCTTTCCGCCCAGGAGATCGTCCGGGAAGAAGAGGTCGCGGAGGTCATCGCGCCGCAGGCGGAGGAAGCGGAGGAGACGGTAACGCCGGAGGCGGCGGCCGTGGAAGAGCCCCTGCCCTTTCATTCTGTCGCCATGGCAGAAGAAGTCTTCCAGGAGCATTCCTTCGTGGAGAAGGTGGAGAAAGTGGAGAACGTCGATGGAACGGCCGCCGCCGTGGCCGCATTATTCGAACAGCCGGCCGCCGCCGCGGAAGAGCCTGCTCCTCCGGCGGTGATCGACGAAACGCCGGCCCTGGTCGATGAAACTCCGGCGATGGTTGCGGAAGCTCCGGCGGTGGTCGTGGAAGCGCCGGCGGTGGTCGCGGAAGAGGCTGCGCCCCTGTCCCTTCCGGAGGTCCGCACGGAGGTCCGCACCGAGCAGGTCGAAGAAGAGCCTATCTTCCAATCCTATCATACCATCGACTATTTCGCCTCCCAGGGCATCAAGCTCAGCCTGGACGAGAATCCCACCGACCGCCTCGGCAAGCAGATGAAAAGCTTCACGGAATGGCTGAAGGTGATGAAAAGGATCCCCCAGCAGGATATTAAGATCGTCCCGGATATCGTGGCCGAAACCAGGATACAGGCGGAGGCCGCCCACTCCATCGAAGGCAGGGAAGTGGTCACCGAAGCCATGGCGGAAGTGCTGCTGAAGCAGGGAATGCGGGAGAAAGCAGCGGAGGTTTACCGGAAATTAAGTTTGCTCAATCCCGATAAAAGCTCTTATTTTGCAACCAAGATCGAACAATTAAAAGAATTTTGATATGACGTTCATTTTTGTGTTATTGTTAATTCTGGCTTGTGTGTTCCTGGGATTGATCGTCCTCGTCCAGAACCCCAAAGGCGGTGGTCTGGCGGGTAATGTAGGTGGTTTCAGCAACCAGTTGATGGGCGTTAAGCAAACGACCGATGTACTCGAAAAAGGCACCTGGGTCCTGGCCCTCGTCGTGGCCCTTTTATGCCTCTTTTCCGCCATATTCGTTCCGAAAGCAGGCACTGCCGCCAGCCGCGTACCGGAAAAGGTGTCGGCCCCGGCGTCTCAGCAGCCTTCCACTCCCGCTAACAGCGCTCCTTTACCGGGTAAATGATCCGGGCTTAAATAATTTAGACCCTGCCTATATAAATTGGCGGGGTTTTTTATTTAATTTGGGTCTCCATAACATCCTGTAAAAACCAATATGAAACGAATCTTTGTCATCGCATCCCTTATCGTCCTCTTAGCCCTGGCCTTTGCGGGCTGGCGTTTATTGGGTCCCGCCACCGCCTTTTCCGCCGATAAGCATTACCTGTATATCCCGACGAACGGTAGTTTCGGACAAGTGGTGGACAGCCTGGAAAAGGATACCGTCCTGCGAAGCCCCGCCTTCTTCCGATGGATGGCCGCCCGGATGGACTATCCCCAAAATGTAAAAGCCGGTAAATACGAGATCCGGAAGGATATGAGCCTCCTGAATATCCTCCGCACCCTGCGCAACGGGCACCAGGTCCCCGTACACCTGACCATTACGAGGATCCGCACCCGGGAGACCCTCGCGTCCTTCATCGGACGGAAGTTCGAATGCGATTCGGCCGGCGTGATCCGGTTCCTGGATAATAAGGATTCTATGGCCGTATTCGGAGTGGATACGAATACCGCGATGACCCTGGTGATGCCGGATACCTATAGCTTTTTCTGGAACACGACGCCTTCGGCCATCTTCCGCAAGATGTATGGGAACTACCGGAGCTGGTGGACCCCGGAAAGGAAACGGCAGGCGACCGCGGAGGGTCTCACCCCTGCAGAGGTCACTATCCTGGCCTCTATCATCGAGGAGGAAACGAACAAGCAGGAGGATAAGGGGAAGATCGCCAGCGTCTACCTGAACCGGATGGCCAAAGGCATGAAGCTCGGCGCGGACCCCACCGTCAAATTCGCCTTGCGCAATTTTGAATTAAAGCGTATCTATGAGAAATATTTGCAGGTAGAATCCCCCTACAATACGTACCGCTATGGCGGCCTGCCGCCGGGTCCCATCTGCACTCCTTCACAGCAAACCCTCGAAGCGGTGTTGACGGCGCCGAAGACGGACTATCTTTATTTCGTGGCCAAGCCGGATTTTTCAGGCTATTCGAATTTTGCAGCGACCTATCCTGAACATCTTCAGTATGCGAAGCAATACCAGCAGGCGCTGGACGTTCAGATGTCCATCAGGGCCCGTGCAGACAGCAGCAAGGCCAGCAGCAAGGCCGGCAAATAGGAGGATCAGCAACCTTACCAACCCCGATCATGACCAAACTGGAACGCATTATTTATAACCTGCCCCCCTTCCGGTGGCTGGAAGCAAAGAGCAAGCGGATCATCCTTCCGGGATTCCAGCGGGTGCCTTTGTACGATGTATTCAAGTTCTTCGTCAGCCAGATCAATAAGGTAGGACTGAATGACAGGGCCCGTTCGATCTCCTTCAGCTTCCTCACCGCGATCCCGGCCGCCACGATCTTTATCTGCACCTTGATCCCCTACCTGCCGATCTCCAAGCAGATCGAGCGGCAGCTGTTGTTCGTGACCAGGGATATCACGCCGAACCAGAATACCTATGAACTGGTCAGCAAGTTCCTGTCCGATTTCCTGGACAAGCCCCGGGTGGGGCTACTGTCCTTCGGCTTCGTCCTCACCCTTTTCTATTCGTCCAATGCCATGATCGGGATCATGCGTTCTTTCAATAAATCCCTTATCTATAATGCGAAGAGATCGGATCTCGAGACCCGCTGGATGGCGATCAAGCTGACGCTGCTGGTGCTGCTGATGGTGCTCGGTTCGTTCATCCTGCTCGTTACCCAGAACGAGCTGCTGCATGTCTTCCTGAAGTACAAGCATATCCAGGGCAAGAATGTCCGCTGGCTGTTCAAGACCCTCCGCTGGGTCGTGACGATCCCCCTGTTCTATTTCGCCATTGCCTGCATCTACAAATACGGGCCCTCCGTCCATAAACGCTGGAGGCTTTTTTCACCGGGCACTTTCCTGGCCACGGCCCTTACCATCCTCTTTACCTTCGGCTTCTCCTACTGGGTCAATAATTTCGGGACCTATAATAAAGTCTACGGCTCCATCGGCACGGTCATGATCCTCATGCTGCTGATCTACTTTAATTCAATGGTGCTACTAATTGGTTATGAACTGAATGTGAGCATCCATCACCTGAAGGCGGTGGCGGATGAACGAAAGGAAGGCAGGTCAAAAAAGGGTCCTGCCGGTCAGTAACCAAATGAGTTGCGGATCAGTCAATGGTTCCCCTCCCCCATTTTTGCAGCAGTTCCCGGGCCTGTTCTTCCGGGAGGCTTCTTTGCGCGTAATGGCCTGCCGCCGTTTTTTGCCGGAACGCTTCATAGAGGCTGACGGCGCAGGCCACGGAGATATTCAGGGATTTGATGACGCCTACCTGCGGGATAATGAAATTGCCGTCGCAGCGGGCGAGGATCTCTTCGTTGACGCCGGAATGCTCGTTGCCGAAGACGAGGGCGATCTTTTCGGTCAGGTCGATATCATAGAGGGAGACGGCAGTGCTGCTGAGATGGGTGGCCAGGATGCGATTGTATTTTTTCCGCAGCTCGGCGAAGCAGGCCTCCGCATCGGTAAACTGGCGGATCGTCAGCCATGCGGCGGCGCTGCTGCTGCTCTTGGCGCCCCATTTCTTGTGTGGGGGTATGCGCGTATTCAGCACATAGATCTCCTGCACCCCGACCGCATCGCAGGTGCGCATGACGGCGGATATATTATGCGGGTCGAAGACATTTTCCAAAACTACCGTCAGGTCGCCCTGCCGGCGATCCAATACCTGGTGGATCCTTTCTTCTCTTTCTGGGGTCATAGTTCACCGATGAAATGAGGCACAAAAGTAAAGAAAGCAAGGCATTGCATATATAACTTTTAAGGCGTAGGTTTGCGTCATTCCTAACGTCAATATCCTTACTGACCATGATCAAGAAAATACTCAAGGTTACAGGTCTTATCCTGTTGCTGTTAATCGTCTTCGCCTTTGCGGCCCCTTTCCTCTTTAAGAACAAGATCACCAGCATTGTCAAGACCCAGATCAATAAAAATATTGCCGCGAAAGTGGATTTTTCCGACGTGGATATTTCTCTTTTCCGGCATTTTCCCCGGCTGGCGGTCGGCCTCGACAGCCTGCGCGTGACGGGTATCGGTGAATTCTCGGAAGACACCCTCGTTTCGGCCCGCCAGATCGATGTAGCTCTGAACCTGATGAGCGTTATCTCCGGGGATGTGATGAAGATCCATTCCATCAACGTGGAGGAGCCCCGTGTCCATGCCATCGTACACAAGAACGGCCATGCGAACTGGATGATCGCCCTGCCGGATACCACGCAGGCAGCCACCCCCGCCGCACCCTCCAAGCCTTTTAAAATGGAGCTGCAGCAATATGCCATTACCAATGGCACTATCAGCTATAAGGACGAGCCCGGTAATATGAGCAGCGAGATCACGGGACTTAACCATTCCGGCAGCGGCGACTTCACCTCCGACCTCTTCACGCTGAGAACGAAGACCAGTACGGAAAGCCTGAGCTTTACCTATGGCGCCGTCCCTTATCTCGTCCGGACCCGCACCAATATGGTGGCGAATTTCGATGTCGACAACAAGACCGCTAAATATTCCTTCAAGGTAGACGACGTAAGCCTGAATGACCTGAAGCTGCATACGGAAGGCTTCTTCCAGCTGGTGAACGACAGCACCTATGATATGGATATTAAATTCAACGGTCCTTCCCTGGATTTCAAAAACATCCTGTCCCTGGTGCCCTCCATTTACCGGAAGGATTTCGCCAGCATCAAGACCAGCGGCCAGGCCAGCCTGGATGGTTTCGTAAAGGGCCGGTATGACAGCCGCCATATCCCCGCCTATCATGTCGCGCTGGGCGTGAAGAACGGCTCTTTCCAGTACCCCGACCTTCCCCGCCCCGTGAAGAATATCAACGTATCCCTGATCGCCGATAACCCGGACGGCGTGACGGATCATACCGTCATCAATATCCCGCAAGGACATATCGAGATGGAGGATGCACCCTTCGATTTCCGCCTGCTGGTGAAGACACCCGTCAGCGACCCCTATATCGATGTGCAGGCCAAGGGCCGGCTGGACCTGGCGAAGGTAGCCCAGTTCGTCAAGCTGGAAGCAGGAACGAAACTCGCCGGCCTGCTGATCGCCGACATGTACCTCAAAGGCAATCTATCGTCGATCGAGAAACAGCAATACGAACAGTTCAGCGCCGCGGGGGCCATCGGGCTCAGCGATTTCTCTTATGCCTCGGCGGCTTATCCTTCTCCTATCAGCCTGGACAATCTGCTCATGACCTTCAACCCGAAGAATATCACCCTCAGCGAGCTGAAGGGCGCCTATATGAAGACGCATTTCGAGGCCAACGGCGTACTCAATAACCTGCTGGCCTATGCGCTGAAGAACAAGCCACTGGATGGCAGCTTCACCGTGAAGGCCGACCAGGTGGACCTCACCGCCCTGATGGGCGCGATGAAGACGGACAGCGGCGCTACCGCCGGGAATAAGCCCGCCGCCCCTCCCGCTGCCGGCGCCGCCAGCGCACCCTTTCCCGTGCCTGCCAACATCGACTTTGTAGTGCGCGCGTCCGTCGATCAGCTGCATTATGACAACCTCGACATGAAGAACCTTTCCGGCAGCCTGAAAATAGCGGACGAGACCGTCAGCATGGAAAACGTCAAAGCCGATGCGCTGGACGGAACGCTGCTGATCAGCGGTTCGTATTCGACGAAGGAAAGCAAGAAGAACCCGTCTATCGCCTTCACCTATAACGTGCAGCACCTGGACGTACAAAAGACCTGGTATGCCTTCAACACGGTGCAAAAGCTCATGCCGGCCGGTAAGTTCATCGCCGGCAAGTTCAGCTCGCAGCTGACCCTAAACGGTAAGATCGGCGAGAATATGAGCCCCGACCTCAATTCCCTGAACGGCGAAGGCAGCGTGCTGATGACGGAAGGGAGCCTGAACAAATTCGAGCCGCTGAACAAGCTGGCCTCGACCCTGAATGTGGAGCAGCTAAAAGAAATACCTGTAAAAGATATCAAGACGAATTTCTCTTTCCGTAACGGCAGGGTCATCGTGGACCCCTTCCATGTGAAATTGAAGGACATCGATATGGAAGTGGGTGGATCCCATGGGTTCGATCAGAGCCTGGATTACGCCATCAACCTCCAACTGCCCCGCAGTATGCTGGGAGGACAGGCCAATAATCTCGTCAACGACGTGGTGGCGAAGGCAGGCGCAAAGGGCGTGGCCCTGAAGCCCGGCGATAAGATCAGCCTCAACGGAAAAATGGCCGGCACCATTACCAATCCCGTAGTGAAAATGGACCTGAAGGAAGCGTTGAGCCATACGGCCGGAGATCTGAAAAAGCAAGCCACCGACCTGGTCAAGGCCCGGGTGGACAGCGCCAAGCAACAGCTGCGCGACACGGCCAAGGTCCTTCAGAAGCAATTGGTGAAGGATGCCGGGAACGAGCTGAAAAAGCAGCTCTTAGGAAAAAAAGATACCGGTACGGCGCAACCCGCTGGGTTAGAGAACAGTAAAACGAAGGCCACAGAGGCTGGAAAAAATGTCCTCAAAGGCCTTTTTAACAAAAAGAAATCCTAGCCTCTATCCTTGCAGGGGCAGGTGAAATATGTAATTTTGCAGGAAAGAAGTTCACCGATGATGCCTACATCTTTAAGCGAGCCCAGGACAGTCGAACTGGAAAATGCGGATACGGATATCCTGACCGACAGTGACGACCCCTGCAGTCTTATCGTCTGGAACGATGAGGTCAATACCTTCGAATGGGTGATCGAAACGCTGATAGAGATCTGCGGCCAATCCACCGAGCAGGCGGAGCAGTGCGCCATGCTCATCCATACCAAGGGTAAGTATGCCGTCAAGCGCGGGGCTTACGAAGAGCTGAAACCCCTCTGCGATGCCATTACCGACCGGGGCATCGGGGCCACCATCGAGGTGATCGCTGATTTCTAAATTCCTCCCATGTCTTTATTTGCCCTCAACCAGGATCTGATCTTTCCTCCCGTTCAACTGGCGGAACCCGACGGCCTGCTGGCCATCGGCGGCGACCTGTCCATCGAAAGGCTGCTGCTGGCTTACCGCAGCGGTATCTTCCCCTGGTACGAAGGAGAGCATATCCTGTGGTGGTGCCCTGACCCCCGATTTGTGCTTTTCCCCGAAGAATTGAAGGTCAGCAAGAGCATGCGCACGCTCATCAACCGGGAGGCGTTCACCTTTACCATCAACGAGGCTTTTGCACAGGTCATCGCCAACTGCAAGACCATTTCGCGTAGGGAGCAGGAGAGCACCTGGATCACCGATGAGGTAAAGGCGGCCTATATACGCCTGCATCAGGCAGGGCATGCCCATAGCGCCGAGACCTGGCTGGACGGGGAACTGGTGGGCGGCCTGTATGGCGTTCGTATGGGGAAGGTATTTTTCGGGGAGAGTATGTTCAGCAAGGCCAGCAATGCCAGCAAATTCGCTTTTATACAATATGCCCGCCGGCTGGCGGAGGAAGGCGTGCTGCTAATCGATTGCCAGGTCTATACGGAGCACCTGGAAAGCCTCGGCGCCCGGATGATCTCCCGGGAAGATTTTACCGGGGCTCTAAACTTACTAACCGGTAGCCCTGTGTGACGGAATAGTGCTTCAGCGTTTTAGTCCCCAGCACTTCCCCTTTTACATAGACCAGCTTATATTCCCGGAACTGGCCGTCATTGTCCATAAAGCCCACCACGCAGGAGTATTTATCCTTTCCTTTCTGAATAACGGGCCGGGGCGGCGTACCCAGGTCCGGCAAACGCAGGGTGTCGTCCCCTTCCAGGGTCTCGTATTTCATTTTGAGACGGTAGCTGACCGTCTTATCCGTCTCGTAGAGTCGGACGGAGAAGGACCAGTTGTTCATGTCGTGCTTCTCTTCGATGTATTCGGCAACGGCCTCTTTTTTGGGATGCTCCCTGAATTCGGGACTATGGACGGCTGCCACGGGCGCGGCCGGCTTCAGCAGGGTGCTGTCTTTTTCCGGAGCCCTGTCGGAGGCGCGCGAATGACAGGAATAAAAATACAGGGAGGCGGACAGGAAAGTAAGGACGACGAGGATCTTTTTCATGGTGAACGGGTGCATAGGAACCAATGATTTTTTGCAGGATAAAGATGACAAAAAAGTGCCAGATTTTAAAGGCCTTTTTAGACCTCCGGGGGCAGGTAGCCAAATCGTTTGGCCGGCCATTTCTCCACGTGCTGATAGACCAGTCCGCGGATATAATCGTTCTCGGGATAGGTTGTGAGGTAGCCCTTCAGTTCTTCGGGGTCCGCTATCGCATTCTCCATAGGCAGGTAGCCCATACCGTAAAACTTTCCCTTTTCCACCAGGATGCAGCTGCGTTCCTCCGCATGGCGGCCTTCGTCCACGAGGGTAAAGCTCGGCAGGCTTTCCATAAGGGATCGTACGGCTTCTTCCACCCGGTGATTGTACTGGTCCCTACCCTCTTTTTGTTCGCAGGCGCCGCCGCAGTACTGTTCTTTGATCCCCTGGCAGGGGCCTTCGCCTTTCTGCAGGAAGCAGAGCCTGGGGCAGAGCTTCCATTCCCGGATCAACCGCCACAAAAGGGTCTGGCCTTCCACCAGCAGGGAGAAGGTATATACGGGCCGCATCTGGCGCCGTCTTTTTTCTATGGCCAGTCGGAGGTAGCCGTTGCGGTCCTCGAAAAGATAGAGCCCATAGGTCTGTTCGAAACGTTTGAGGCTGCGGTTATAGAGGGGCCATAGCCGCCGGATCTCGAAGCATTCCAGCAGGAAGGCCATTAGCTCCGTGCCGGTGCTCTCGTGGGTGATCGTATGGATATTGCGGAGGAACTCCTGTTTCTGTCGGCCGGGCTTGTTATTGGAAAAATGGCTGCCGACCCTTTTGCGGAGGTTCTTCGCCTTGCCCACGTAGATCACTTTGCCTTTCTGATCGTGAAAGTAGTAGACGCCCGGGGTGGGCGGCAGGCGATTGACCTGTTCGGCCCCGACGTGCAGGGGCAGGTATTGTTCGCGGCTCTTCACCTTCAGCATATCCTGTATATGGCGTTCGCCGCCGGTCTGCAGGATCCTTTCGAACAGCAGGACGGTGGCGTCGACGTCGCCTCCGGCCCGGTGCCGGTTGGGAATGGGTATATCCAGATGGGCGCAGATCTTGCCCAGGCTATAGCTGGGGGCCCCGGGAAAGGCCTTGCGGCTGAGACGCACGGTACAAAGCTTTTTGGCGTTCAGCTCCAGGCCGCAGGCGTTCAGCTGATGCTTGAGGAAGGAATAGTCGAAATTGACATTATGGGCCACGAACACGGCGTCCTGCAGCCATTCCTGTACGAAGGGGGCTATCTCGTTAAAATAAGGGGCGTCGGCCACCATGGAATCGTCGATGCCGGTGAGGGCCTGGACATAACGGGGGATGGTCATGGCCGGGTTGACGAGGGTCTCATACCGCTTAAGTTCCCGGACGCCATCGTGCAACACAATAGCAAGTTCAGTTATGGCGTTATTTGAAGCATAACCGCCGGTAGTTTCTATATCGACTATCGCGTACATTTTTCCAAAGGTCGAATTTACTATTAATTTTAGTAAGGGCCAACGAAAAGATCAGGTTATCCAATCCATCCCTACCTCTACGAAAACGTGTACCGTTGTCCGTTTCCTTATTTTTCACCTAAATCCAATCTCCATGGAAAAAATGCACCCCACCGAGGCAGCAGAAAGTACCGTATTGACGATCATTACCGCCATCCTGTACTTTTGCGCCGTACTATCCTTTGCGTACCTGTTCACCATGTCCTAGGGCAGGTAGGCTAACGCATGAACAACTCCTGCCGCGCCGCGAAAGGAGTTTTTTATGCCTTTGGGAAGCCGTTGGGAAGGCCAGAACCGCTGTTAACTCATAAATAGTTGCCTTTCAAGGCTGTTTATAGGGTTAAAAAAAGGTCCAAAAGATTTTAGGTTGTCAGAAATCGTATTATCTTTGTGTTAGATACCTCACAGGAATAGATCTGATAGCTCCAGAATTTTTTCAGACTGGCATCCCACACAGCCAAGTATCGTTAGAGAAACCACCCACATCCGTTGATTCCGATCCCCTTTGAAATCCTCTTATTTTAATCAACATTGGTTTCACCCTAAAAAAAATTCTTGTATGAAAAAGATGTTTAGCACTGTCCACGTAGGAGAAAATTTAAAGACCGTTTTGCTTGCCGTAGGTTTTATCGGACTGGTAATGTTCCTGTCCTATCTCTACTGGTTCGCATAGGCCGATCCAAGACCTTCGCTTCTTATTTACGTTATAGATATTAAACGTTTTACGGAATTCTCTGCCTCTGGTGGAGAATTTTTTTTTGACAATGACGTACATTTGCCGTCCATGGAACTAAGCAAGAATTATATCCCTGCGGCGACGGAGGACAAATGGTATGCGCATTGGCTGAGTAAAGGTTATTTCAACAGTCAGCCGGATAACCGTCCTGCTTTTACGGTAGTCATCCCTCCCCCTAATGTAACGGGCGTCCTGCATATGGGACATACCCTCAACGAGACCGTACAGGATATCCTGGTACGGAGGGCCCGCATGAGCGGCTTTAACGCCTGCTGGGTGCCGGGCAGCGACCATGCTTCCATCGCCACCGAAGCGAAGGTGGTCGGCATGCTGAAGGAAAGGGGCATCGATAAGAACAGCCTTTCCCGCCCCGCCTTTATGGAATATGCCTACGAATGGAAGGACAAGTACGGGGGCATCATCTATCACCAGATCAAAAAACTCGGCTGCAGCGTGGACTGGGACCGTGTCTCCTTCACGATGGACCCGGACTATTATACGGCGGTCATCAAGGTCTTCGTGGGGCTCTTCCGGGAGGGCCTGATCTATCGCGGCGCCCGGATGATCCATTGGGATCCCCAGGCGAAGACGGCCCTCAGCGACGAAGAAGTGGAATACAAGGACGGTATGGGCAAGCTCTACTATGTCCGGTATCAGATCGTGAATGCTGACGGCAGCGATGCCGGCTCTATCAGCATCGCCACCCAGCGACCCGAGACCATCATGGGCGATACCGGCATTTGCGTCAACCCTTCGGACGAGCGCTACAGCGGGCTGGCCGGTAAATTCGCCATCGTGCCCCTGGTGAACCGGAAAGTCCCCATCATTTTCGACGAATACGTCGATCCGGCCTTCGGAACGGGGGCTTTGAAAGTCACCCCGGCGCACGATATCAACGACTACAACCTCGGGCTCAAGCATTCCCTGCCCATCATCGATACCCTGAACGAAGACGGCACCCTGAGCCCCGCGGCGGAAGTATTCGTAGGGCTCGACCGGTTTGCCGCGCGGAAAAAAGTGATCGAACAGCTGCGGGAAGAAGGATCGATCCTGAAAGAGGAAGAGCATCCCACTCGCCTGGGCTATTCCCAGCGTACGAATGCCGTGGTGGAACCCCGGATCTCCACGCAATGGTTCGTACGGATGAAGGAGATGGCGGGTCCTGCCCTCAAGGCGGTAACGGAAGGACATATACGCATTCACCCGGGGGATAAGTTCCTCGCTACCTATAAATACTGGCTGGAAAATGTAAAGGACTGGTGCATCTCCCGCCAGCTATGGTGGGGACAGCAGATCCCCGCCTGGTATGCGCCGGACGGCAGCTTCCAGGTGGCCGCCACCAGGGAAGAGGCGTATGCTCAGTTCACTAAGGCCTTGGTGGGCGAGGCGGGTTCTATCGCGTTCACCGCCGCGGACCTTACGCAGGACGAAGATGTGCTGGACACCTGGTTCTCTTCCTGGCTATGGCCTGTGGAGGTTTTTAAAGGCGTGACGAAACCGGGGAATCCCGACATCAACTACTACTACCCTACTGCCGTGCTGGTAACGGGACAGGATATCATTTTCTTCTGGGTCGCGCGGATGATCATGGCGGGGCTTCATGAATTCGGAGAGGAGCTGCCCATTGAAAAGCGGATCCCCTTCCGGGACGTTTATTTCACGGGGATGGTGCGGGATAAGCAGGGCCGGAAGATGAGCAAGAGCCTCGGCAACTCACCCGACCTGCTGGCGCTTATCGACAAGTATGGCGCCGATGCCGTACGATTTGGCATCATGATCTCTTCCCCTGCCGGCAATGACCTGCTCTTCGACGAGGCGGCGCTGGAACAGGGCAGGAATTTCAACAATAAATTGTGGAATGCGCTGAAGCTGGTGAAAATGTGGGAGGAAAAGGCAATGGATTCGAGCCTAAAGATTCAGGATAATTTTGCAGTACAATGGTTTGAGAACAGGCTTAGTCAAACCAGAACCGAAATAGAAAAATTGTGTAAAGAATTCCGCTTGAGTGAAGCGTTGAAGATCATTTATTCGCTGATTTGGGACGACTTCTGCAGTTGGTATTTGGAGTGGGTGAAACCAGAAATTGGCCAACCGCTTGATTTAATAGTATACCATCGGACAGTTACATTTTTCGAGCAATTAGTACAGATATTGCACCCCTTTATGCCTTTTATCACGGAAGAGATTTATCATTTGCTGAAAGTAAGAGGTGAAGAAGATGATATTTGTATTTCTCAATTTTTACCGGTTACGGAAGGAAATAAGGATATTCTAGCCGAGGGGGAACTTTTAAAAATGATTATAACTGACATTCGCAATATCAAAGCAAAATCTGGTTTTGGCTCGTTTAAAGTAAGTCTCTCCAATAACCAGCATCAAAAGCTATTTGATTACATAAGAAAAAATACCAAAGCTGTTAGTGTTAGCTCAGATCCACTGACAGATGGAGTAATAAATATGGTTGTAGGCGAAGAAAAAATTTTTATACAGCCAGAAAAACCTATCGATACTGCTATCCAAAAACAGGACCTGTTAAAAGAACTGACCCGTCTGCAAGGTTTCCTTGAATCTGTGAACAAGAAACTGACCAACGAACGGTTCGTCCAGAACGCTAAGCCGGAAGTCATCGCCATCGAGGAGAAGAAAAAAGACGACGCCATCGCCAAGATCAGGACCATCGAAGAAAGCCTCGTGGGGTTAGGGTAGACCCTGGGCAATCAACAAATAATTATTTGAGGGATCAACTTCTCTGCCATTAGTTCTCTTTTAGAGAACTAATTTATTACCTTTGCAATACTCCTCTACACTGAAATCTTTGTAGACGATTATTAAAAAAGAGTACTATGCAGACATTAAAATACACCATCATCAAATCGAAAGAACAGTATTATAAATATTGTAAAACCCTCGAAGATCTGTTGGATAGCGGCTCCAAAAGCAAGTCAACAACTGATGAAATAGACCTACTGACCCTTCTCATTGAACAGTGGGATGAGGAACATAGCACCTTGCATGAAGTGGATCCAATACGATTACTCCACTCATTGATGGAAGATCACAAAATGAAGTCCAAAGACCTGGTAATATTATTAGGAGTAAGTAAAGGTTATGTCTCCGACATATTGCATTATAAAAAAGGATTGTCAAAACAGGTAATTCGCAAGTTAGCGGAACACTTTAAAGTCTCCCAGGAAGCTTTCAATCGGCCTTGAAAATTAAAGAAATATAACAAATACATTCCCGGCAATTTCCAATCAACATTTCAATAAATATTTAAAGGAAATTAGCGAACTTTCTAAATTAATAATCCCGTTCGTATGACCTGATCAACCTCTAGCCTCATGAAAGATATGCCCCATTACCTCTTCGATCGTACCCGAGCCAGCGAGTACAGTTTTACCAGCATCGGAAGAAGAACCATTACCAAAAATGTGGTATTTACCCATACAGGTGTACGGAATATTTTCAATATGGGGTTTGGAGACGTCCTGCTAGATGGCTCAATCAACGATAAGGCCAATTCCAATAACGGCGATATCGTCAAAGTATTAGCGACAATCGTCCATATTATGATAGATTTCACCTCCGAACTCCCCGATATGGAGATCTTTTTCACAGGAAGCACTCCGGAAAGAACTCGCCTCTATACACGAATACTTAATACCTATTACGCCACTTTCAGTAAAGAATTCATTATCAAAGGCCTAATATTTGATAAAAGTGACTACATAGAGGCTCCTTTTAAGCCAAATTCCGGACTTAAATACCTGGGTTTTATAATTAAAAAGATTTATTAACTTTGAATATGGCAACCACTAAAAAACATACTACCACCAGTAAGAATCGTAAGAAGGCCATCCCTCCTGTTGTAGTGGTACACCAACGTTTCATTCCTGCTGGAGAAAACCCCTTTCCTGAGAAATTAAAACAAGCCCAGGAAATATTGAGCAGAACGAAATTTATGGATCGTTAAAAATCGCCTGTCAGTCCCCTCTATTTAGTACATAAATACCCGATAGATAAATTCATCGTCCCAGCAAATTGATCGGCAGGATGAACTCCCATTGATTGGGCCCCCTTCCTTCAAAGTCCGGGTCCATCAAACGGCTATAACGGATGCCGAAGCTGATAGGCAATTGATTCCACCATTTCGTATCGAAATAGATCTCCGTTCCATAGGAACGGAATTCGCCATTGTAAGGATGGCCGTCGGAATAAAAGTCCAGGACCTTCGTATAGTCGTAGTAAAGATTGGCCCGTATGCGTTGAAAGTAGACGATATTGGCGATCCCCCAATCCGGATACAATAAGGGGATATGATAATTGGCCGAGAACCGGGTCATGCGATAGAAATTCTCCGCGCTGTAGCCCCTTGAATAGGGAAAGCTATTCGAATAGCGGGCATTGCGCAGGCTATCCCGCTGCTGGAAAGCCAGTCCCAAGATAATATTATTCGTATAGGCAAAGCCAGGAAGGTATACATAGCCCGAGGCGAGGAACTGGTGCGACACGAGGGTCGTCACCGAAGTATTGTAGCCCAGGTAGAGCGTGGCCGCCAGGCGGGGATAGATCTGCTGCGGGGCCTGCTGGCTCTGGGTGGCGAGGCTGATGTAAGGAGTTATATAAGCGAAGGGTTTGGTGTTGAAGGAATCCTTATAGACTCCCTGGTAATAGCGTTGGTTGTAGACCAGGTCGCTGCCGAATTGCAGGTAAGTGAAGGTCTTGTTGCGGGTGAAGTTCAGGGGTACGCTCATTCCCCCCCGCAGTTCCGATTCATTCCAGAAGACCTTTGTATTACGGTAGAGGGCATTCCTGTCGAAGGTGTAGGTCCATCCCGCATCGAAACGGGGATAGAGCCCGGCATACTGGACGACGGCGCCCGCCTGCTTGTATTGTTCGTTGCGGTTGTATCCCACGAAGATCTCCGACCCAAAGGTGTTCAGCACGTTCTCGCTGACCAGGGAAAACGTATAATCCGGGTCGTTGATATAGGGACGCCAGCTATGAAAGTTAAAAAGAGAGGTCGCGGCGGGATACTTGCTGGTGGGATAATTTCCAGCGGCGATCCCATCCAGGAGATGTGCGGGTCCTTTTTCCAGGACGTCGATGCCCTGTGTGGGCAGCGGCCGTTGCCAATCGCCGGCGGACAGCGCTTCCAGGTGGAGGGCATTCTCCCCGGATGCGGCAATGCGGTATCCAGTGGCGGAAAAGGAGTTCCATACGCCCCGTCCCGCCGCGTATTGGAATTCATATTGTCCCTGCCCGGCGCCCGGGGGCAGGAGGACGTGGAAAAGGCTGCCGTTAGCGTAGGCGAATACCTGGTCTTTCCCGTTATGGCTGGCCGTATACCAGACCGTATCGCCCTGTACCGAAGGAAACCCGATGGTCTGAAAGGTAAAGGGTGTGAGCAGGTCAGTGGCCCCGTTCTCCAGGTCGATCTTTGCCAGGGCCATTTGCCCTTTCGTATCCCGGACCGCCGATACGACGGCCGAGGTCTTATAGAATTTCGGATAGGTATAGAACCAGGCATTCTTATTAGGGACGGTCTTTTCGACGGCGCCCGTGCGGGCATCCAGGAGCACCAGGTCGCAACGGCCGTCCGTGGATTCCTGTACCGTAACGATCCGGCGTCCATCGGCGGAAATATCCGGCGAGAAATAACGGGTACGGGAACTGATCTTCCGATCGGCCCCCGTGGCGAGGTCCAATACACGGATCACGTTGTAATTCCGCCAGCCCCAGCGGGGGTCCGTCTCGTAGGCGGCATATACGGCTAACCCGTTGCGATAGGAAAAATAATTATCCAGCGCGATGGGGTGGTTCTCTAAAACGCTCTCCCCTCCTCCTTTCAGGTCGCGGATGACGAAGGCGGGGATCTGTTTGTAGCTGCTGCGCACATAGAAGATGCTGTCCTGGCCGATCCACTGCGGGAACTCTTCATTGGCGACAAAGTGCCGGTGGGCGCGCGCGTATTCATCCTGGTCCTGCTGCGGCGCGCGGAAGTGATCGATGGCATCCTGACGGAATTGGCGGAAAGAGGTCCCCGCATATTTTTCGATCCCTTTTTGCAGGGGATAGAAGAGGCCTTTGAAGCTGGCGGCATCCAGGGTCACTTTTTTCCAGAAGTCATCCCCGTATTTTTCGCGGCCGTAGGAGACGAGCATATATCCCAGGGGATAATGGTCCGGCACGTAGTCCCGCAGGGAGCCGTTGCGCAGCTTCATCCAGGAATAGTTCTTGCCGCCGGCCCAGAGCGCACGGTAGCCATTGAAGAAATAAGGCTGCCGGCCTCTTCCCTGGTCGCTGACCAGGGTCTCCTGGTAGACGGCATCGCCTTCCCAGAACCAGTTCGGGATCGTGAGGCTGTTGGCCAGTTCCTGTCCTCCTTCGCCGAATAAATAATAAAGGGTTTTCGACAGCCCGATGCGGAAGTTGTTGTATTGCTGCACGTGCCGGTATTCATGGATGGCCAGGGTCTTCGGCCAGGGAAGGCTTCCCAGTTCGAAGCTATTCTGGGATGGGGTCAGCTGGAATTCGCTGCGGAAGGGCGCGAGTTGAACGTAGCCATTGGGAACGATCGTCTGGTTCTGCAGGACGATGTTGATCTTAGCCTGCCGGCCCCCGATCGTCGGGAGGGTGGTCCTGCTGAGGCGATGCACAATAGCGGCCACCTGCTGAGCCGTGGAATCCAGCCCCAGGGGGAAAATGACACGGGCCGTATCGGTATTGATCTGTCTCCATTTCAGGGAGGGCGGGTTGCCCCCGAACTGCTGCGCGAACAGCCCGGTGGGAAGGACGAAAAGAAGTATCCATACAGGGAAGCGAACTACCTTCATGTACACTGGCATTTAAATTGCCTGAAATTACGGATAAGTTCGAAAGTCCGCTATTTAAAAAGTTAATCTCTTATTTTCGTGACCGTGATGAAGATGAAGCCATTTATGAGGACCTTACTGCCTGTCCGGAACTATGACTCGATCATTGCCGCCCTGGCAGGGGCCTTCCTTATTTTCTGCTTTACCCGGCACAGCGGGATCGGCGTTTCACCCGATAGCGTCACCTATATCAGCGTGGCCACTAACCTCCATGAACATGGGACATTGACGGATTTCAACAAGAGCCCGCTGATGGATTTCCCCGCCGGCTATCCCCTTTTTCTCAGCGGCTGCGTCTTTTTGACGGGCGGTGTGCCGGTACTGAGCCTGGCGCCTTACCTGAACTGCCTCCTCTTTGGATTGCTGATCTACCTCGCGGGGTGGATCATGGAACGATTCTCTTTCCGGAGCAAATGGTATAAATGGACCCTGCTCAGCCTTATCGTGTTCAGCCCCTGCCTGCTGGAAGTCTATTCCATGCTCTGGTCGGAGACCTTATTCATGATCCTGCTGCTGCTGTTCTTCCTTTTCTTCCGGCCTTATTTCCTCACCCACTCTACCCGTCACCTGCTGCTGCTGGCCCTCCTCGCCGGGCTGGCCTCTATTACCCGGTATGCCGGCATCACCCTTATCGGCGCGGGCGGGCTGCTGCTGCTGTGCGACCTCCGGCTGCGCGGTCTTAAAAAACTGTGGCACCTGCTATTGTTCGGCCTGGTGGCCGTGATCCCGCTGGCGATTAACCTCTGGCGCAACAGTCATGCGACGGGGACGCTGACCGGGTTCCGGGAAAAGGGGATCAAGACCTTCGGCACCAACCTGCAGGACTTCGGAAGCGTGTTCTGTGACTGGATGCCTTTTCTGAAGGGGCATCATTCCATGGCTGCGGTCCTGGGTCTTTTCTGGATCCTTCTCTTCATTTATTTCTTCTTGCGGCGGCTGATGAGGAAGGAGCGCGCCTTTTCGTATGAGCATATCGCCACGGCCTATTTCATCGTCTATGCCGTCTTCATGTTAGGAACGGCCACGATCTCCCGGTTCCAGACCCTGGATAGCCGGCTGTTGTCTCCCCTGTTCCTGCCCTGGCTCTGGGGCAGCACCTGCTGGATCCCTGTTTGGACGGCTACCTGGACGCCCGTCAAACGCATCGGGGTGGTATTGGTCGTGATCGTGGCGGCCCTGTCCTTCCAGTCAGCCCAGGTCACCGCGGACCTGCAAGCCTGGGAAGGCGTCCAATATGCCGGGATACCCGGCTATACGGAGGACAGCTGGAGGAATTCGGAGACGATCGATTTCGTACGAAAGAACAAGGATAGCCTGCGTATCAAGTCCACGCTCTATTCCAATGCGGAGGACGCCATCTGGTTCCTAACCGGCGTCCGGTCCGACATGATCCCCCATCGGGACTTCCCCAGGGATGTCAAAGAATTCCTGGCGGAGGACCATTTTTACGTGATCTGGTTCAACGATGCGGAGAACCCCGACCTGCTGAGCATCGAAACCATCGGCCGGTATAAGAAGCTGAGCCGCGTCCTACCCTTCCATGACGGCACCGTCTATTATTTCACGAAGGACAGCCTGGCCAGCAGGGCCGCCGCCATCCCTGCCCTGCCCGCTCCCGTGCATCCCTGAGTATTCGCCGCAATCCTGTATTTTTAGGGGATGTTATTACTCGCTTTAGCCGTCGCTCCCGGTATCGCCATCAGCCTGTTCATTTATTCTTTGAATAAATACGATAAAGGGTCGCTGAAGCACCTGGTCCTTTCTTTCCTGCTGGGCATGTGCGGCACGCTGCCTCCACTGGGCATCCAGCTGCTGGCCAGCGATGTGCGGGACGATCCTTCGCATCATTCCATCCTCTCCTATGCCTGGTATGCCTATGCGATCATCGCTTTCAGCGAGGAGGGCAGCAAGTACCTGCTCCTGCGCTGGTATGCCTATCCTAAAAAGGTCTTCAAGGAGCCCTTCGACGGGGTGGTCTATGCGGTGATGATCGGGATGGGTTTCGCCACCGTCGAGAATATCGAATATGTCTGGCAGTTCGGATTGGAAACGGGCGTCAACCGGTTCTTCCTCTCCGTCCCCGCGCATGCCTCCTTCGCCGTGCTGATGGGTTATAATGTGGGTTGGGCGAAATTCGACCGGCCTTATTCCCTGTGGCTGATGTGGAAGGGACTGCTGATCGCCGTATTCTTCCACGGGAGCTTCGACTTCTTCCTGTTCCTGCAGCAGAGCCGGGTGGCCACCCGGTATGTCTCTACCGGCATCCTGTCCTTCGGCGCTTTCGCCACTTTTTATATAGCGGTCCGCCTGGCCCTGCGGGCGATCCGGATGCACCGCGAATTATCAGAGGAAGAATCCCCTCAAACCATTAATTTTGACGACTGAAACAAATATGGACGCAGATTTATCAATACGTTTTGCCGATCTGGACGATATCAATACGATCGGGTTCCTCGCTCAGCAGACCTGGCCAAAGACCTACCAGGAGATCCTCTCTCCCGAGCAGCTGCGCTACATGCTACAGCTGTTCTACAGTCCAGGTTCTTTGCGTCACCAGATGCTGGAGGAGAAGCATAGTTTCCTGATCGTGGAAGAAGACGAGGACCCCATCGGGTTCGCCTCCTGGTCCCCTTCGGCGGAAGAAGGCGTCTACAAACTGCATAAGCTATATGTATTGCCGGGGCGCCAGGGCAAGGGACTGGGCAAGGCCATCCTCGATTTCATCTATGAAGACCTACGGGCGGGAGAGGCGAAGTCCCTGCGCCTGAATGTCAATCGTCATAATAAGGCGCGCCAGTTCTATGAGCGAATGGGCTTTACCGTTATCGGCGAAGAGGATCTCGATATCGGGAACCAGTACTTTATGAATGACTATGTCATGGAGAAGCCCCTGTAGGGGGCGGCCCTGTCGCTTACTCCGCCTCCAGACCCATGGCCGAACGCTTCATCTTCCGGGTCACTTCGTGTCCGAAATATTTTTCGATCCTTCCCTCCACCAGGTAGATCAGGGGGGTCAGCAGCACCGCGACCGTAAACTTATACGCATAGTTCACCATGCCGATGGCCAGGATCTGCTGCCAGGTGAACTTACCGGAGAACGCGATAAAAAGCACGATATAGCTATCCACCAGCTGGGAGACGACCGTCGAGCCGGTGGCCCGCAGCCATACATGTTTTTCCCCCGTCCGCTGTTTGATCTTATGGAAGACGTAGACGTCGACGACCTGGCTTACCAGGAAGGCGACGAGGCTGCCGACGATGATGCGCATCCCCTGGCCATAGATCCCTCCGAAGGCCACCTGCATATCCACGATGCCGCTATCGGCGTTCATGCCGATCCAAAAGTCGGCGGGGGGGATATGGATGGCCATATAGAACATGATGAAGGCATAGCAGATCAGGGCCACGGTGGTAAAGGAAAGGCGCCGGACGATCTTCGGGCCGTAATACTCATTGATGATATCGGTCATGATGAATTCCAGGGGCCATAGCAGGACCCCGCAGGTGAGGCTGATGGAAAGATCTTTCTGGCCGAAGAGGGTGAAATGGGAAGGCCGGAACCCGAAGAGTTTTTCCAGCGAAAAGATCTTGGTGCCGATGCATTCGGCGATCAGCGCATTGGCGACGAAAAAAGCGGCAAAGAACAGTAGTAGTTTTACCGGTTTGTTTTTCAGTATCTCCTGGATCATTGAAGGCGGGTATTGAGAGAATGAATAATTGCACCAAGAAGAAAAGCAGGTTGACGATCATCAGCCACCGGGGCGGAAGTCTTTTCCGGGACCCTTCTTCCAGGGGCGACTGCTGCGCTGCCGCCGCCCGCCGCCGTGTTCCGCGGGACAGTAGCAGGATGAGCAACCAAAGGTTGACGACGATGTTCACCAGGATGGCGAGGAAATATCCCAGCACGATGATCGTGGACACCAGCTCTCCTTCCGGGGGGTGCGGTATGTACCGGAGGAGCACCGCCAGCAGGAAACAAATGTTGCAAATGAAGGCCAGTCTCGAGAACGTTCGCAATAACCCCATATTAACTAAAAATCTGTATTTCTGGGCAAAATACCATTATTTTGCCGTGAATAATTACTTTGTCGATTATGAATTCATCTCTGCTGAAAAAAGCGCTGCCGCATCTTATCGCCGTCGCCGTTTTTTTGATCGTAGCCATCGTCTACTGTAAGCCGGCCCTGGAAGGAAAAGTGGTCCACCAGAGTGATGTGCTGGGTTATAAGGGCATGGCGCAGCAATCCGTCGAGTACAAGGAAAAATATGGTCATTATCCTCTCTGGACGGAAAGCACGTTCGCGGGAATGCCCACTTATAATATCGCTCTCAGCAGCAGATGGGCTTTGGAAGTACGGTACGTCGGCAATATCCTTACCCTGGGTCTGCCGAAGCCTATCAGCTTCTTTTTCCTGGCCTGCATCACTTTTTATTTCCTGGCATTGATACTAGGCATGAACCCCTGGATCGGCGCATTGTCGGCCCTGGCCTATGCCTGGTCGACCTATGATCCCATCATCGTGACGGTAGGGCATGAAACGAAGATGCTGGCCATCGGCTATGCGCCGGGCGTGATCGCCAGCCTGCTGCTCCTCTACCGGGGCAAGTATCTCTGGGGAGGCGTTCTGCTGGCCATGTTCGTTTCCTTCCAGGTGAGCACCCAGCATCTGCAGACCGTCTATTACACCATCATCAGCGCGGGGATCCTGACGCTGTGCTATCTCCTATACAGCTGGAAGCAACAGCAGATCAGGACCGTCCTTACCGGCATGGTCATCGCCATCGTCGCCAGCGTCATCGGCTTTGCCACCCTGGCCGTAGGGCTGCTGCCTGTCGAGGAGTTCGTGAAAGAGACCATGCGCGGCGGCAAGACGGAAATGACGAAGCCGAACGTCAATACAGATGGCAGCGCGGGGCTGACCAAGGACTATGCTTTTACCTGGAGCTATGGTATTCCCGAGACCTTCACGTTGCTGGTGCCCCGGTCGGCCGGCGGCGGTTCCGCCGGAAAAGAGGTGGGAGAAAATTCCAAGATGGCGGAGAAGATGACGGAGGTTTTTTCCGTGCCGGAGGAAACGGGCCTGCAATATGCCAACGGCTCCGCTTACTGGGGAGCGCAGGAACAGGGAACTTCGGGGCCCGTCTACCTGGGGGCAGTCGTCTGCCTGCTGTTTGTGCTGGGGATCGTCTATGTGAAGGGCTGGCCAAAATGGTGGCTCATCAGCATTTCCGTAGTGGGCATCCTGCTGGCCTGGGGCAAGAATTTTTCCGGTCTCAACTATTTCCTCTTCGATCATTTACCTTTCTATAATAAGTTCCGCGCGCCAACGCTGGCCCTTATCCTTCCTCAATTCGCTTTTCCCCTGCTGGGAGGCCTGGGATTGCAGCAGCTGCTAACGGGCGAGGGATCGAAGGCGGAGAACTGGAAGAAGTTCCGGACGGTGCTGTACATCATGGGGGGCCTGCTCCTGCTGACCGTCGCTTATTATTTCATGGCCGATTACAAGGGCGCGCGCGACAGCCAGCTGAAAGATAATTTCGTGAGCGGACGGCTGCAGCAATTAGCCCAGGGCAAGCAGCCGACCCCGGAAATGCAGCAACAGGCCAATGAGACGGGCAATTCCATCCTGAAGGCGTTGCAGGCCGACCGGCAGTCCATCTTTGGCGCCGACCTGCTGCGCACGATCTTACTGATCGCCGCCGCCGGAGCGCTGATCGGGCTCTACCTGAAAGATAAATACAAGCAAACGACCGTCCTGCTGGGAGGCCTCCTCCTGCTCAGCTCTTTCGACCTGCTGGCTGTCGGGCGGCGCTACCTGAACGAGGATAATTTCGTGGATGCGGCCGACTTCGAGGCCAGCCTCGCTCCTACTCCCGCCGACCAACAGATCAAGAGCGACCCGGAGAAGAATTTCCGGGTATTCGACGAGACGGGCGATCCCTTCCAGTCCTCCGTGGAGTCGGCGCGCACTTCGTACAACCATAATTCCGTCGGAGGTTATAGCCCGGCCAAGCTGGGGCTTTTCCAGGACCTCCTGGAGAACCAGTTAGGGAAGGGAAATATGCGGGTCTACAATATGCTGAATGCGAAATACTTTATCCAGCAGGACCCCGCCACCCGTCAGCCGGTAGCGAGGCTCAACCGCGGCGCCTATGGCCCCGCCTGGCTCGTGAAGAAGATCCATTATGTCAAGGACGGCAATGAAGAGATGAAGGCATTGGACAGCATCAATACCCGGGACACCGTGATCCTCCAGGAAAAATACCGGAGCCTGGTCAAATTCGCGCCCGTGCCGGACAGTACGGCCAGCATACAGCTCATCGACAACCTGCTGGAGAAGATCTCCTATAAGTTCTCGGCGAAGACCAATCAGTTCGCCGTCTTCAGCGAGATCTATTATGACAAGGGCTGGAATGTATTCGTGGATGGACAAAAGTCCGATTATCTGCGGGTGGATTATCTGCTGCGGGGCATGCCCGTACCGGCCGGCGAACATACGATCGAATTCCGGTTCGAGCCGCATTCCTATACCCTGGGTAATACGATCACGGCCTGGTCCTCTATACTGGTCTACCTGGGATTGATCGCCGCCCTCCTGGTGGAGTGGAGGAAAAGAAGCAAGCCCGCTTAATATGGCAACTGTACTCAGCCTTGTCTCCTATCCTTTCCTGCCCGCCAAAACGGGGGGACAGCGGGGAGTGGCTGTCTTCTATAAATACTTTGCCTGCCATCACCAGGTGATCTGCGTGACCACGGAAAGGAACGACCCTTCGGCGGCGGAGGGTTATGAAGTATTGAATATCCTTTCGAACTCGCCTCTGCGCTATATCAACCTTTTTTATTTTTTCACCCTGCGGAAGATCATCCGGGAGAGAAAGGCCAGCCACCTGATCCTGGAGCATCCGTATTATGGCTGGCTGGGCGTCCTGTTGAAATGGGGCTGCCGTGTGAAGCTCGTCGTCCATTCCCATAACCTGGAAGGGCTGCGGTGGAAGACGCTGGGTAAATGGTGGTGGCCCATCCTGGCGGCCTATGAGAAATGGGTACACCGCCGGGCCGATTATAGTTTCTTTATCCAGGACGAAGACCGGCGCTATGCGCTGGACCGCTGGGGCCTGGACCCGCAGCGCTGCATCACCATGTCCTATGGGTTCGAGCGGGCACGGATACCGGACCCGGGGGAGATCGAAAGGAGCCGGAAGCTGATCAGGGAAAAGCATGGGATCGGGGAAGGAGAAAAGATCCTGTTCTTCAACGGGGCCTTTAATTATTCTCCCAATCTCGGCGCCCTCCGCACCATCCTGGAGAAGATCAATCCCCTCCTGCTGAAAAAGAAGGAAGCGTCCTCCTTCGCTTATAAAATAGTCATCTGCGGCATCGGGATCCCGGAGAGCATCAGCAGCGTCTCCTATCCGAACGTCGTCTTTGCCGGCTTTGTGGAGGATATCAATACCTATTTCCGGGGAGCGGATGTCTTCATAAATCCCGTCATCGAGGGCGGGGGCATCAAGACCAAGCTGGTGGAGGCCCTGGGAAATAACCTCACCTCCGTAAGCGTCCGGAACGGGGCGATCGGCATCGACCCGGGTTGGTGCGGCGGCAAGCTGCTGATCTGCCAGGACCATGACTGGGAGGGATTCACCGACCTGGTGACGGCCGCATCGACGCTACAAGCAGACACGCCTCCTGTCTATTTCGAACATTTTTACTGGGGCTATACGACGCAGCGGGCGGCGGAGTTCATAAGGTAAGGAACGCCGCTGTATGGCCTGAGTTGATCCCATAAAAATACCCCCGTTTCCGGGGGTATCGAGTATTTTAAACGAGGTGGTTTACCATTTGTCTACTTCATCTCCGCCGGCGCTGCTGGGGGTGGGTGCAGCCGGTGTGGGGGTAGCGGCTACGATACGTACTTCGTCTACTTCATCGGCCATGTTACTGCCGTTGCCGTTGGTAGAAGGGCCGGCTTCCTGCACGTGGTTGTTCTCTCCTTCGGGCGTATCATGGTTGTAGGCGTCGAAGTCGAAATCGGGCATCAGTTCGGTCTTTACATAATCCACGGCTTCTGTCAATGCTTTCAGGAACTTGTTAAAGTCTTCTTTGTAGAGGAAGATCTTGTGCCTGTCGTAGCCATCTTCGTTGAATTTCTTACGGCTTTCTGTAATAGTAAGATAATAGTCATTACTACGGGTTGCTCTCACATCAAAGAAATAGGTTCGGCGTTTACCAGCCCTGATCCGTTTGCTGTAGACGCTTTCCATTCTTTTTTCGTTGTTGTCGTACGCCACAATTAGAGGTTTTTACTGTTGAACAATGACAAAATTTAAAGTATCTACAAATATAGTATTGTTTTCGACATGACAAAATTTGCCAAAGGAATTGTAGCACTTAATTAAGGCGCAACGGGGGTTTGAGGGCCCCGGCATCATAATTTTATTGCATACCTGTCTCTTTTTCCTGTTGCTGCTGTTCGTAGAGGTAGGTGTAGTAGCCGTTCAATGCCAGCAGTTCGTCGTGTGTGCCGGTCTCGACGATCCTGCCTTCTTCCAAGACCACGATCCTGTCGAAGTCGAAGAGGGAGAAGATCCGGTGGGTGATGATGAGGGCTGTTTTGTGTTGCAGATATTGATATAAGTTACCAAGTATTTCTTTCTCAGTCTTAGCATCTACTGCACTAAGGCAGTCATCGAAAAGGACGATCTCCGGGTCTTTGATCAGGCCGCGGGCGATGGAGATGCGTTGTTTCTGTCCCCCGCTGAGGGTCACTCCCCTTTCGCCGATCATCGTCTGGTAACGACCTGAAAAGCCTTCGATCTCTTTATCGACGCTGGCGTAGCGGGCGGCCAGGTGGACCCTTTCTTCGTCGGGTTTGTCGAGGCCGAACTGGATATTGCCGGACACGGTGTCGCTGAAGAGGAAGACGTCCTGGGGCACGTAGGAGATCTGGCGGCGCAGGTCCTGCAGGTCCATTTCCCGGATGTCCGTTCCGTCGATCAGGATGGAGCCTTGCTGCGGATCGTACATACGCAGGAGCAATTGCGCCAGGGTCGTCTTGCCGCTGCCGGTACGGCCGATGAGGACCACTTTCTCTCCTTTCCTGATATCCAGGTGGAAGTTCTTCACTGCATGGATGCCGGTATTCGGGTAGGTGAAGTCTACCTGCCGGAAGCTGATGGCGCCTTCCAGTTTCTTGGCCACGGGATGCGGGGGATCCTGGATCCTGGAGACCGTATCCTGGAATTCATTGAGCCGTTTCTGGGAGGCGGCGGCCCGTTGTATGATGCTGGCCACCCAGCCGATGGCGCTGACGGGGAAGGTCAGCATGGTAATATAGATCACGAATTCCGTGATGGTGCCGATGTCCGTATTATGACCCCCATGGATGACGTAGAAGCCCCCGATCATAATGGTGAGCAGGGTGCTGAGGCCGATCATCAGACCCATGGAGGGAAAGTAGATGGATTCCACTTTGGCCAGGCCGACGGCATTCTTGCGGTATTCTTCGCTGTTGTGTTCGAAGTAGCGGAGCATCGCCTTTTCCTGGACGAAGGATTTGATGACGCGGATGCCGCTGTAGGATTCCTGGGCGTTGGTGGTGAGGTTACTGAGCAGGGCCTGGATATGTTCGCTCCTTTTATGGATGATGGTATTGACGTAGTAGATGGTGATGGCCAGGATGGGCAGGGGCGTCAGTACGTATAGGGTCAGTAATGGGTCCTTACGGAGCATGAAAAAGAGGCTGAAGCCGATGGTGACGAGCAGGTTGGCCAGGTACATGACGGCCGGACCCGTGTACATGCGGACGCGGCTCACGTCTTCCGCCATGCGGCTCATGAGGTCGCCCGTGCTATGGGTCTTATAGAAGTTGGCGTCCAGCTGCTGATAGTGGGCATAGATCTCGTTCTTCTGGTCGTATTCGATATGGCGGCTCATGACGATGATGGTCTGCCGCATGAGGAAGAGGAAGAAGCCGCTGATCAGGGCCAGGATCAGGAGGGTGATGCCGCAGATGGCGACCCGTCGCCCGAAGGAGGGTTTGGCGGCGTCCATGGTGCGGATGAATTTCTTGACGAGGATATCGTAGTTGGCCGTATCTTTTTTGTCTGCCAGTCTTTGTTTGGCGTCGCCGGCGAGTTTCTGCCGGGCTTCTGCCTCCGATGGCTGCCCGATCCCACCGCCGGGAGCGAGGTTATCCGCCGCCGCCTTTCTTCCTGCGATGCTGTCGCGGAGCTCTTTTTCCACGGAGTTGACCACGTAGCCGGTGACCTGCGGGGAGAGGATACGGAAGTAATTGGATAAGATAATGAAGACCAATCCCCAGAGGAAGCGCCACCGGTATCGCCAGAAATATTTATTGACCGCCTTAAGATGATTCAAACCGATAATTTTCACGAAGTTAAGGATGAAAAATCAAAAATATTTGGCCGTCTGCCCAGAGGCCTTAATTTTGCGCCCGGAGAGGTGGCAGAGTGGTCTATTGCGGCAGTCTTGAAAACTGTTGAAGGTTACACTTCCGGGGGTTCGAATCCCTCCCTCTCCGCAAGTCTTCGTCCTAGCACCCGCAGCTTTTGCTGCGGGTTTTTTGTTTGCAACAGACGGTCGAGCTTGCTCGATCCGGATGTGGAGAACAAAAAACGAAGGCGGCCGGAGGCCGCCTGAAGGTGCTAGGATGAAGACTTAAGCCCCCCTGTTGGGGATCACCGGAGGTAATCCCTCCTTCTCCGCCCCAATTGAAAAAAGCCGCAGCCAGCGTGGATGCCGGCCAAAAACCCGAGATAAAATCCGACTTCAGATCCACCTTCAATTTTCACCGTCGTAATCGTTTGGTAAGGACCTGATTAGTTTTTCTACCGAAATATCGAACAAGCTTTTGTTGCCATTTTTCTGAGCGGCATCAAAATAGGTCTTAAAGAAAACGATCCCTCCTAATGGCAATATCTTTTTTATGCGTTCCGGCCCAAAAACAACCACTATCTCTTCAGTCATTTTTTTGCCCATCGTATAAAACGGACCCGATTGCTGGACACCCTTAGTTTTGAGCTGATCCATTTCTTCTCCTTTTTTATCCTGGAAAGCCTTGGTTGCCTGCTCAAATAAAGACACGCCCAATTTTGTAGCTTGTATTAATTGCTCCTCACTTTTTGGATTGGGGTCGGCAATAAACGTCGCCGTCCCTTCCAAAAAAATATAGTTCAACATATGCTGATAAGGCATAAATTCCTTACTGTTTGACTTACTTAAGGTTTTGACTGCATTTTGCACGGTGTGGAACGTTTCATGCTGCAACAACCTTAGCATGGTTTGGTAATCATCTTTATAATACTCCAGATCCATTCCCGTAATGTCATCGGAAGCCCAGCCATCCGCTCCCTGACCAAAAAAGAAAGAAACTTTTCGATCGATGATGATCTTATCAGGCGAATACGGCAGCACCCGTATCTTTACCAGGTCGAGCATATTAGACTCATTTGCTGTTAAGGAATTCAAAATCTGCCGGTAATCTTTAAGATGATTCCTCACCTCAGCAAAATGTAACAAACCGTTCGGGTTCATTAAACGATAAAGGCTATCCAACGGCAGATTTCCAGCAGCCATTCGCAGACAGTTTGCTAATTTTTCCCGCGTAAACGGAAAATTATAAAAGCTTTGATTCCGGTGATGGATCATCGCATCAAATGGATGCGTAGCTATCCGTTTATAAATCGTATCATAGGGTAAGCCGCCCGAGGACAAAATGGATAATATGGTTTCAGCAGGTCCAAAATCGAAGCTTAGCTTTAAGTTGTTCCCCACAACAGGATCATGACCGGGCAGTTCCGGCGGCTTCGACGCAAACCCCGCTTCGGTATACGCATATTTTTTCCTGATCTTAGCGATCAGAGAAGCATTATGTACGACCCCAGCATCCCCGTCGGGACATCTGATGAACAAACTGTCTAATAAACTCCTGGTTAACTTGTTTTGATATGATCCGTCATAAACCGCGTAGACCGGTAAAAGCTGACAGGCGCTCGGCATCGTTAAATGTGACACTAATTTTAGGACCTGATGCGCATAGTCAGCAGGAACATTTTTTTCCAACCAGGTTAGTTCAACAGAGTCGACATTGGCAATCTTCGCCAAATCCCCATAAGTCCAATTCGACGAGAAGTCAAACCCTTTGGATTCCTGACAAAACACTACCTGTGAAGTGCTCATGATACAGGTAACAACGCCTATAATAAAGTTAATCCTTCTCATTCCTTTACCTGAAAGTTGCAGTGATGATTGATGTATTCCTGAAGGATGTGAACGTGGCGAAGATACAATTTCATATTGTTTTCTCTTCTATCACAATTTTGTAA